>OGQN01000064.1_pt1 | contig 101225 bp, 88 predicted proteins | sample 1553231 | NCBI WGS metagenome assembly OGQN01 (sample SAMEA2579950, study PRJEB22360) | human gut metagenome | biome: human gut; feature: human-associated habitat; material: faeces | place: Denmark | collected 2008/2010 | reverse complement strand
GGAATGTACCAGAAGGATATGACTTTCCAGGAAATTAAAGTCTAAAGGATTGACGCATTTATTCTGGAAATTTTATCCAAATAAAAATCATAGATTTCTGGACAACCCCCTTATTTTCTCCACACAAAATCCTGATTTCATCTGGCACCAAAGAACAGAAAAGCAGAAACTTTATATAGAATAAAATGTGATGTCGGAGCAAATAAAAATGCCGGTTAGGCATTTTCTATGCCGCGACTATCTTCACATTTTATTCTATATAAAGTTTCTGCTTTTCGTTTCTTTAGTCCATCAAATCAGGCTTGTTTTTTTTGTATCTTGACAAATAACTCCCTTTTAGCTATAATACTTTAGTGTAGTGCATTGATAAAACTACGCAGAGATTATAAGGGAAAGAAAAAGGAGAGATACTATGAAAAAGATAATTGCTATGCTTTTAGTTCTCGTAATGAGCGTTACAGGATTAGTTGGATGTGGTTCTTCTAATAAGAGTGGCAGCGAAGCTGGTTCTACAAGTACAAGTTCTGATTCTGATTGGGCTTATATTCAGGGAAAGGGCAAGCTTACAGTTGGTATTACATTATTTGCACCGATGAATTATTATAATGAAAAGAATGAGCTTGTTGGTTTTGATACAGAGATGGCACAGGCTGTGGCAAAGAAGCTTGGCATTGATGTAGAATTTAGTGAAATTAACTGGGATTCTAAAGAGGTAGAGTTAAACTCTAAGAATATTGATTGTCTTTGGAATGGAATGTGTATTACCGAAGAGAGAAAGCAGAATATGAGTGTTTCTGATCCATATCTTTACAATACACAGGCTATGGTAATGAAGAAGAGCAGAGAAAAAGAAATCATGAAGAGTGTAAAAGGTCTTACTGTTACAGCAGAACAGGGTTCTACTGGTGAAGGTAAGATTGACGGTTCTATTGCCGATGATGATACAGTAAAGGTTTCTGCTAAGGATTACTTTAAAGATGCGAACTATGTAGCTTCTGATTCTATGGCTAAGGCTCTCATGGAAGTAAAATCAGGAACAGCAGATGTTGCTTTAGTTGACAGTGTATGTGCTCTTGGTATGGTTGGCGAAGGAACAGATTATGAAGATTTAGTTATCAACATGGATAATAACTTTGGTCAGCAGGAATATGGTATCGCATTCCGTAAGGGCAGCGATGTGACAGAAAAGGTAAATCAGGCAATCAAAGAACTTTATGAAGATGGAACGGTAGATACGATTGCTAAGAAATACGATTTACAGGATATGTTGATTAAATAACTGCTTCTATGGTATGATATAGAAGCTGTATAAGCTTCGTATGAATACATATAAAAGAATCCGGGATTTCAGTATCTTTTACAGGAAAAGGGACAGAAAGACCGGATTCTTGTTGTGGTTTCAGCCGGGCATCTCGCAGTAAGAATGCTGAGGTATTCTTAAAATTATTCAAAATATATGAAGAAAGAAGGATAAGATTATGATGGCTACCAGCCCAATGGAATCCTTAAGTTCAGGATTCATTATTAACATCGAGCTGTTTTTTATCACTTTACTTTTGGCATTGCCACTTGGATTAGTGATTACATTTTGCTCTATGTCAAAGTTTAAGCCTTTAAAATGGTTAAGCAGAACTTTTGTCTGGATTATCAGAGGAACACCACTGATGCTTCAGTTGTTCGTTGTACTGTATGCACCAGGACTTTTGTTTTCTATGCCGATGAGTTCTCGTTTTACAGCAGCAATTATTGCATTTGTTATTAATTATGCTGCTTATTTTTCAGAAATTTATCGTGGTGGAATTGAAAGTGTATCAAGAGGGCAGTACGAAGCAGGACAGGTTCTTGGTATGACAAAGACACAGATTTTCTTTAAGATTATTCTGTTACAGGTTATAAAGAGAATTATTCCGCCGATGAGTAATGAAGTAATCACTCTTACGAAAGATACCGCGCTTGCCCGAATTATTGGTCTTGCAGAGATTATCATGTGTGCAGAACGTTTCACAAAACAGGGCTTGATCTGGCCATTATTCTCTACAGCAGTATTTTTCCTTGTTTTCAATGGTATCCTCACTCTTTTATTTGGATGGATTGAAAAGAAAATGGACTATTTTAGAGTATAAGGAGGGGTTTTGATGTCTATTCTTGAAGTGAAAAATTTAAAAAAGAATTTTGGAAGTCTTGAAGTGTTAAAGGGCATTGATTTTTCTCTGGAAAAGGGAGAAGCCCTTGCAATGATTGGAGCATCGGGAAGTGGAAAGACAACGCTTTTACGCTGCCTGAACTTTTTAGAGCGTCCAACACATGGACAGATTATTGTAAATGATAAAGTAATCTTTGATGCAGATGATAATAAGTCTCTGGGAGATGCACAGATAAGAAAGAACCGTTTACATTTTGGAATGGTATTTCAGTCCTTTAATCTTTTCCCGCAATATACAGCGTTACGTAACTGTACATTAGCCAGAGAATTAATGGCAAAAGAACGTCCGGATTTTAAAGAGAATAAAAAACAGATTCTTGCGGAGATTCAGGCAGAGGGAGAGGCTCTTCTTGAAAGTGTTGGATTAAAAGAGAAGATGGATTTTTACCCACATCAGCTTTCCGGAGGACAGCAGCAGCGAGTAGCTATCGCAAGAGCATTAATGTTACAGCCGGATATCCTGTGTTTTGACGAGCCGACATCAGCGCTTGACCCAGAACTTACCGGTGAGGTATTAAAGGTTATTCGTGGTCTGGCAGACAGACATACAACAATGGTTATCGTTACGCATGAGATGAAGTTTGCTCGTGATGTATCTGATAAAGTCCTTTTCTTAGATCAGGGTACTATTGCAGAATACGGAACACCGGAACAGGTATTTGAACATCCGAAGGAAGAAAGAACGAGACAGTTCCTCGAGAGATATTTTGAGGATTAATTATATCAACTGAATATAGAAAAATATTGTAAAATATAAAATGAGAGAGGGAATTGAGAGTAAAAAATTCCCTCTTTTTAATAAAAATCTTTAATTTTTGTTGTATAGATGATATACTTATTCTAGATTACTATATCTAAAATCAGCATAATATGAGAAGCGAGGGAAATGAACATGCTAGATGCCGGACAGAGTGTAAACAAATTAAAAATACTAATTGTAGATGATTCTGAACTGAATAGGGAACTTCTCGCAAGCATGCTGGAGGATGAGTATGAGATTTATCAGGTTGAGAATGGGAAAAAAGCAATCGATATATTAGAGAAAAGCAGGGAAGAGTTTAAGCTAGTATTACTTGATATGAATATGCCGGTAATGGATGGATATGAAGCCCTTTCCATTATGAAAAGGAGAAAATGGTTAGACAGGCTTCCTGTAATTGTTATTTCTGCTGAGATTGGTGGAGAGAGCGTGAGAAAGGCTTACGAATTGGGAGCTAGCGATTATTTTGTACGTCCATTTAATGAATCTATTGTATCTAGAAGAGTTCGGAATACTATTACTCTCTATGATAACATTTCAAGCAATTTTAATGATGCGGTAATGATGTTGTCTACAATATTTTTCCGGATTTTAAAAATAGATTTAAAGGCAGATACTTATGAGATTATAGAGCATGGAGACAATGATCCGCTAAGGGAGTGTTTTCAAAAAGAAAGTATATCCGAATGTCTTATGGGGCTTGCTGAAGAAGGGTATATTCATGAGGAGGATTATAAAGAATATGTAGAATTTTGTTCTATAGAACATTTGAAGAGAATTTTTTCAGATGGCAGCCAATATGCAAGTTTACAGTATCGTAGAGTTATTGATGGAGAATATCGCTGGATTTCCATGGAGATTGTACGAAGCACAGAGTACAGAGAGGATAATCAGCAGGTTGTCATGTATGTGCGGGATATTAATGATGATTATATAAAGCTTTTGCAGATGGCAATGAGTCATACATTAGACTCTGTAGGCATTGTATCAGCGAATGTTTCCCAGGGAATCTGTCTTTCTTTTGCCGGAAAGAAGGAGGAATTAGAAGGTCGGGAAGGTCAGAGTATTGACTCTTATATAGAGATGATCAGTAAAATGATTCCGGTAGATGAATTAAGAAAGAATTTTTGTCAGAAGTTTTCACAAAAAAATATGTTAAAGACATTTCATGAAGGAAAAACAGACATTTCCATGGATACGGCATTTGCCTGTTCAAAAGAAGCACAGGTATCTGTACTGCGGGTGAATGTAGATATGGCAAGGAATTCTTTTTCAAAGGAAATTGGAGCAGTGTTACATTTTACAGATATTACTGCAGGGTATCTTGTAGAGAATGTACCGCAAAAGATTTATCAGAAGAATTATGAGAATATTATCATTATTGATGCAAATAGAAAAAAGATGATAAAGACAGACATTTTATCTTCTGTTTTATCAGAGTACCTGAAAAGAGAAGAATTATATGAAGGCTGGACTTCTTATGATTCGCAGAAAGATGTTGTGGACAGTGAGTGTGAGAAGTTTAAAAAATGTGTGGAACTTTCTGCAATAGAAGAAGGTCTTTGCAAAGATAAACAGTATTCTTTTACTGTTCATGAGATAGATGAAACAGGTGAAGTGAGGTTAAAAAGATATTCTTATATTTATGTAGATAAACGATTAAATATTATTGTCGGGGTGAGAGAGGATATTACTGAATTTTCAGAAAAAGATGTTTTGGTAGGAGGATATAATCGTCGGGGATTTATTCGCAATACAGAACGTTTTTTAAATGCAGTATCTGATAGAACACAGTATGCAGTATTGTTTTTTAATATAAAGAATTTTAAAGCAGTGAATGAATTGTTTGGAGTGGAGAATGGAGATGCAGTTCTTCAGAATATATATAAAACGCTGAAATATTCAAGACTGGCTCCGATGATCGTTGCAAGAGTAGAGTCTGATCATTTTGTCTGCCTGATTGATAAGAAGAATTTAGACTTTGAAGAACTGACAAAAGTATGTGAGAATAAGTTTTGCAAAGACGGTAAGAGGATGAATTTGATTATCCGATGTGGTATTTTTTATGTAGAAGATGAACCGATGAAGATTTCTGGTATGATCGACAGAGCAAAGCTTGCGAAGAAGTATATTACGGATGAATATGTTCAACCATACATGATTTATGATGATTCTATGCAGGCGGCTTATGTAGACAAAGCAAAGCTTACCGGAGAATTGCAGGAGGGAATCGCACAGGAACAGTTTAAGGTTTATTATCAGCCAGTTATTGATGCGAAAACTGGAAAGATTGCTTCAGCAGAAGCATTGATTCGCTGGATCCATCCAGAAAAGGGATTCATTTCTCCGGGATTATTTATCCCGGCAATAGAAGAGGATGGTCATATTTCCGAGCTTGATTTTTATGTACTTAAGAAAGTGTGGCAGTTCATTAATGAAAGATACGAAAAGAATAAGTTTGTTGTTCCGGTATCTGTAAATTTATCCTGGATGGATTTCTATGATGAAGCGATGATGGAAACAATCATAAAAGAAATAGATCAATTTAAAGAAGTGGGCAGAGAGTATATGACTCGTTTTGAAATTACAGAAACTTCATACGCTGCCATCAGGGAAAATCGGAGTGATATTCTTGAGAGTTTTCGGATTAGAAATACCAAGATTCTCTTAGATGATTTTGGAAGTGGCTTTTCTTCCTTTGGCATGCTCCAGGATTACGATTTTGATATATTAAAAATTGATATGAGCTTTATCCGTAAGATGGAAGAGAATCCAAAAACGAAAAGTATCGTGCGTAATATTATAGGAATGGCGCATGAGATGGATATAGAGACAGTTGCAGAAGGAGTAGAAACAGAAGAACAGGTAAGATTTTTAAAACAAAGCGGTTGTGATTATATTCAGGGATATTATTATTCCAGACCATTGCCGGAAGATGAATTTATAGAATTTCTGGAAAAAGAATCTTTAAGGAATTAAATTGTTATAAAATAGAAAAGAAATATCCCGCACTGTGATTTGCTACATAACAGTACGGGATATTCTTGATTTTTTGTGAGTTATCTATAGTTGTTATCTGTATTCTTCGGCAAGTTCCTTAAATACGGGAAGTGCCTTTTCCACTCTTTGCGTAGGGACACAGTAGGCGATACGGAAGTGCCCCGGACATCCAAAGATATCTCCAGGAACGAGCATCAGATCTTTTTCCATTGCTTTTTTGCAAAATGCCTGGGAATCCGGTTCTAAAGAACGTGGGAACATATAGAACGTTCCGCCGGGTTCTACACAATGGTAGCCGTATTCTCTAAGCGCTTCAAAAAGTATTTTTTTATTTGTTTCATACACGCTTAAATCGGAGGTACAGCCGCAGACATCCGCTACGGTTCTCTGCATCAGGGAAGCGGCACCATTTTGACCGATTGTTCGGGAAATCTGCGGACAGATTTCAATAATCTTATCGGCATCAGAACAATCCGGATGTACGGCAAGATAGCCGATACGTTCTCCCGGAAGAGAGATCGATTTACTAAAAGAATAGCAGGTTAGCGTGTTCTTATAATAATTTGCAATGTAAGGAGCATCTACTCCTTCAAAAATAATATCACGATAAGGCTCATCTGAAATAAGATAGATTGGATGATGGAATTCTTTTGATTTTGCTGTTAAGATTGATGACAGTTTTTCAATGGTTTCTGTAGAGTAGACAATTCCGGAAGGGTTATTTGGAGAGTTGATCAGGACAGCAGAAACATTTTCATTTAATTGGGCTTCAAATGCTGCAAAATTAATCTGGAAAGTGTCGATATCTGCAGGGATAATTGTAAGCTTTAATCCAGCGCCGGCGGTATATGGTTTATATTCAGAGAAACAAGGTGCAAAAGTAATAATTTCATCGCCGGGATTTGTTACCGCACGAAGAGCGTGAGCTAAAGCTCCAGCAGCACCAATTGCCATAAAAATATTGGCAGCTTTGTAGGCTGAACCATATTTTTTATTTAAAGAGGCAGCAATTTTTTCGCGGGTTTCCATGATTCCAAAGCTTGGACTATATCCATGCAGGGCAAGAGGGTCTAAAGTTTTCACTTTTTGGACAATTGTTTCGTTTACAATAGAAGGTGCAGGTACAGAAGGGTTACCAAGGCTAAAATCATAAATATTTTCTGCTCCAACGACTTTGGCACGTTCTGTAGCATACTGGAATATTTCAAAGATAACGTCTTTTTCCTGTAGCATGTTTGTGTATTGTTTGTTTAACATAAAATGAAACACTCCTTTTTTATTTTATATATTTTGATTAAGTAGATAGTCTCTATGAGTGTAGCATATGAGATGGGAAAGAACAAGAACAGGAATCGTATATTGACGGGGCGATGTTACTTTACTATAATAAAACGGACAGAAAGGAGTATATCATGGAGAACTATTCAGTACAGGTTCCACCGTATACGGTAGGACCGGAAGCATATAAAAAGATTGAAAAACAATGTCACATATATGGAAGCAAGGCAGTTGTTATTGGTGGAAAGAAGGCGATGGCTGCTGCGAAGGAGAAGCTGCTTTGTGCGGTAGAAGATAGTGGAATTGAAATTGTTGATTTTATATGGTTTGGAGGAGAATGTACCTTTGAGAATGCAGAAGCTCTCGAACAGTTAGAAGCAGTACAACAGGCAGATGTGATATTTGCTGTTGGCGGAGGAAAGGCAATCGATACATGTAAGCTTGTGAGTATTGCGCTTGAAAAGCCGTATTTTTCTTTCCCGACGATCGCATCAAACTGTGCCCCGACATCTGCGGTGTCTATTGTATATAACGAAGACGGAACATTTTGCAAGTTTGTACATTTTCTCGAGCCGGCGAAGCATATTTTTATTGATACAGAAATTATTGCGAATGCGCCAAAAGAATATTTATGGGCTGGAATTGGAGATACTTATGCAAAGTATTATGAAGTAAGTATTTCTGCAAGAGGTGAGCAGTTAGAGCATTATAAGGCAATGGGAGTACATCTTAGCCGTATGTGTATGGAAGCAATGCTCGAACATGGAGCACAGGCATTAAAAGATAACGAGCAGGGAACAGCATCCTATGCGCTAGAGCAGGCAGCACTTGCTATTATTATTACAGCAGGCTGGGCTTCGTTACTTGTGGCAAGAGAACATACGATGGATTATAATGGTGGAGCTGCGCATGCCTTTTTCTATGGCCTTTGCAATCTGCCTGGATTTGATGAGAATCATCTGCATGGCGTTGTCGTTGGATTTGGTGTTTTGCTTCTGCTTACGATTGATGGTAAAGCAGAAGAGTGCGAGAAACTGACTGCTTTTAATAAGACAGTCGGACTTCCAACGAAACTTTCTGAAATTGGTGTTACGGTAGAAGAAGTCGCAAAGTGCGCATCGTTTATGGTAAAAGATGAGGATCTTGCGCATTATCCATATACTGTAACTGAAGAGATGATTGTAGAAGCGGCAAGAAAGCTGGATTATTAATTGAAATGTTAAGGAGGATATCATAATGAAGTTTGAAAAGATTGATATAACAAAGGAAAATATAAACCCATTTCAGAGAATTGGTCAGGACTGGATGTTAATTTCTGCCGAGAGAGAAGGCAAGGTGAATACGATGACTGCTTCCTGGGGAATGATGGGTGTTTTTTGGGGAAAGAATGTCGTAACTGTCGGGATACGTCCACAGCGCTTTACAAAAGAATTTGTAGATGCAGGCGAATTCTTCACGTTAACATTTTTTGATGGAGAGCGTAAGGAGGAGATGGGATATCTTGGAAAAGTATCTGGAAGAGATGAAGATAAAATTAGCAAAGTAGGTTTTCATGTAGTAAAAACCGATGAGGAACAGCCGACTTTTGAGGAAGGTAAAATGGTTTTTGTATGTAAAAAACTTATGGAAACGCAGTTGAATCCAGAAGAATTTATTGATCCAGAAGTGGATGGAAGATGGTATCCACAGAAGGATTATCATCATATGTATACAGCGGAGGTTATCGCTGCCTACCGTATTGAACAATAATGAAAAGAAAAGGATTTATAATAATTTAAGAGCAATGAAGAACTTCGGAAGTAAGAGAAGAAAGAATTGCTTACATTTAAAATTGGAGGTATCGATATGTATTATGGAGGATATTACGGGGCATTTTGGGACCCGACATATATTCTGGTTGTAATAGGCATGATAATCTGTCTGCTTGCTTCTGCAAGAGTAAAGTCTACCTATGCGAAGTTTGATAAGGTAAGAAGTCATGCGGGAATTACTGCTGCAGAGGCGGCAGAGCGTATTTTACATGGAGCGGGAATTTATGATGTGGAGATTCGGCATATTTCCGGAGATCTGACAGATAACTATGATCCAAGAAACCGGGTTCTTAATTTATCTGACGCAACATTCCGCTCTACTTCTGTGGCGGCGATCGGAGTGGCGGCACATGAATGTGGGCATGCGATTCAGGATGCAGAAAGTTATGCGCCTCTTAAGATCCGCGGTGCGATTGTACCAGTTGTGAATTTTGGAGCAAGTATTTCCTGGCCGCTTATTTTGATCGGAATTATTCTTGGAGGAAGCCATACATTGATCATGCTTGGTGTATTGCTGTTTTCCCTTACTGTAATATTTCAGCTTGTTACGCTACCGGTGGAGTTTAATGCTTCTTCGAGAGCATTAAAGATTCTTGGTAATTCTCATATTCTTTATGACGATGAAATTTCTGGTGCAAGAAAGGTGCTTACGGCTGCTGCACTTACTTATGTTGCTGCTGCTGCATCTTCTATTTTACAGTTGTTACGTCTTCTTCTATTATTCGGTGATAGAAGAGACGATTAATGTATTATGAAAGGAATAAAGATTGTCTGTGTTGGCAGAGTAAAAGAAGAATTTTTTAAAGAGGGTATTGGACATTATGTAAAAGAAATCCGAAAGAAATATCCGATGGATATTTTGGAATGTCCAGATGAACCGACACCTGATTCGTGTCCCGAATCTGTGGAAAGACAGATTCGAGACACAGAGGGGGAACGGATTTTAAATAAAATAAAAGACGATGAATATGTTGTTGCTCTTTGTATTGATGGAAAGCATTATAGTACACAGGAATGGGGCGACCGGATGAACAGGATTTTTTTGCAGGTACCTTCACAGGTGACTTTTGTGATTGGTGGTTCGCTTGGTCTGTCGGAGAAAGTGATACGAAGGGCAAATGAAAAGTTAAGTTTTTCGGCGCTTACTTTTCCGCATCAGATGATGCGCCTTATTTTATGTGAGCAGATTGCCCGAGTTGTGTAGTGACATACTCCCTTAAAAGCTGCAGAAGGATAAAAAGGAAAAAATACAGGCATCCGCTGGCAGCGAGAATATAAAATGCAGGAATCTGCAGAGAAACCGTAGCGATTTCCAAGCATTTTTTTGAAAGAATTCCGCAGATTATCGCAGTAATCACAGGATAAAGAATCGTCTTTTGGACACAAAAGGAAAAAGGTATCGTGCGATAAATATAATAAATATTTAAAAGAAGCTGAAGGCTGTATCCGGCAAGAAGTCCTAATAAATATCCGAAAATTCCTTTGGAAGGAATAAGGAGCAGAATAAAGAAGATTCGGATTCCAACACCGAGAAGATTGTGGTAGAGTGTCTGTTTTGTCTTACCAAATCCGTTTAGAATACTGGAGGTTGTTTGTGCAGCATACATAAATGGACAAAGAAGAGAGAAAGAATGAACATATTCTCCGGCTTCCTTACTGTGAAAGATGGTTTCTCCGAGTATGGTTCCGTAAATAAGAAAGGCAAACGTGCTGAATATACCGATGAGAATACAAAAGTGCAGGCTGGCAGAAATCGTTTTCTCCATTTGCTGGTGCTGTTTTTTGTCATAGGCAGAAGAGATAGCCGGCATAAGCATTACAGATAAAGAGTTTACAATTGTAGCGGGAAAGAATAGAAACGGTAATGCCATGCCGGTTAAAGTACCATAAGTTTCTAAAGCATGAGTATGACTTTGGAAAAATATGTTCAACATAAAAGGAATTAACATCGTTTCTAAGCTGCTGATTACAGTGAGGCTGAAATGATTGATGGAGATAGGGAGACTAAAAGAAAAAAAGTGAAAGAAAAGTTTTTTTGCCGGAATAAGAGCAGGCTCGCTTCGATGAGTATCTGCTCTTTTTTTTGTATTTTTCTTTTTGAAGATTGCTTTCTTATGAAAAAGGGAATTTCTGTTTTCTAAAAAGTATGTACGAAAATAGGCAAGAATAGTATAAAATGTAGAAACTCCTTCTCCAAGCACCATTCCCCAGGCGGCAATACGAGCATCGGCACCTAAAATAAAAATGGTAACAGAAAGACAATAAATACTTCCAACGCGGGTGATCTGCTCCACAATCTGACTAATCGCGGGTACAGCAGAGCGGTTCAAACCAATGTAATAGCCATGGAGACAGGCTTTTATGGACACAAAGGGAAGAGAGAGTGCTGCGATTTTTAAAGAAGGAGCGGCAGAAGCTTCTTTTAAGATAAATGTACTTAAATAATCAGCACCTTCAAATAAAAAAAACATTAATATAATAGAAAGAAAAAAAGAGAGAAGGCAGCCAAGTTTTACAAGCCGGTGTGCGTTCCTCGTTTGCCCTTTTGCAAAAAAACGAGAAGTAAAATTAGAGATTCCAGTCTCAAAGCCATGACAGCATAAAGAAAAACATAGCATATATACTGGAAAAATCAGCTGATAAATTCCAAGTTCTTTTGCACCAATCAGATTAGAAAGGAATATTCTGTTATAGAATCCGAGTATTCTAGCGAGAAAACCAGAGAGTGTTAAAATTAATGTTCCAGTAAAAATTGTTTTTTTATAGGAAGTTTTATATGACATGAAAACACCATAGATAAAGGGTTATTTGATTGTATGCAGAAATAAAAGTATCTATTCAGAAGCAATTCGTAAAGAATGATGGAAAAGAGGAAAGCATATGCAGCAGATTTATCTTGATAATGCAGCAACAACACCGGTTCGTCCGGAAGTAGAAGAAGTGATGCAGCCATATTTTTGCGAAAAATACGGGAATCCTTCTGGAATATATAAAATGGCATCAGAATGTCGGCAGGCGCTAGAAACGGTCCGCAAACAAATTGGGGAGACGCTGAAAGTATCCGCAGAAGAAATTTATTTTACATCAGGTGGGACGGAGTCAGATAACTGGGCGATAAAAAGTACAGCACAAAGATTAAAAGAAAAAGGAAAACATATTATTACAAGTAAAATTGAGCATCATGCAGTATTAAACAGCTGTGCTTATTTAGAAACACAGGGATTTGAAGTGACATATCTTGATGTAGATGAGTGGGGGTGTGTTCGTTTCGATGCGCTTCAAAGAGCGATACGAAAAGATACGATATTAATTTCTATTATGTACGCTAATAATGAAGTAGGAACAATACAGCCAATCGGGCAGATTGGAAAAATTGCAAAGGAAAATGATATTTTCTTTCATACAGATGCCGTACAGGCATATGGACAGATTCCCATTGATGTTAAAAGAGAAAATATACATTTACTAAGTGCAAGCGCACATAAATTTAACGGACCAAAAGGGGTGGGATTTCTTTATATAGATAAGCGTGTGCCTGTTATGTCTTATATTCATGGAGGAAAGCAGGAGAGAAATCATCGGGCAGGAACAGAAAATGTTGCGGGAATTGTTGGTATGGGAAAGGCAGCAGAGATCGCATTTGCCGCACAGAAGGAAAGAGAGAAAAGAGTGCAGCAAATGAGGGATTATCTTATGAAAAAACTTTGTGAAGAAATACCATATTGTCGAATAAACGGAAGTGTTGCGAGGAGGCTGCCGGGAAATTGCAATGTCAGTTTTCAGTTTATAGAAGGAAATGAATTATTGCTCTTGTTAGATGATAAAAATATATGCGCTTCTGCTGCTTCAGCATGCAGTACGGGAGATACTGCTCCTTCTCATGTGCTTACTGCCATGGGGATTCCGGAAAAACTGGCTCGGGGAACATTGCGACTTACGATTGGCTATCAAAACACGCAGGATGAAATCGATTACACGATAAAATGTATCAAAGAAGCAGTAAAAAAACTGAGAGAAAATGCAGAGGATTATCGAATTTACAAAGAAAATTTTTCTTGCAATATGATATAAAATATAGTATTATAAACAGCGGAAGTTTTTATGAACTTCCATTGGACCAGTAGCTCAGTTGGATAGAGCAACGGTTTCCGGAACCGTGTGTCGGGGGTTCGAGTCCCTTCTGGTTCGTTTTTTTTATGCATTTTAATAGAGGAATAACATGAAATACGAAATATATATACAGGAATCTAAGAAGTCACAGAAATTCTGTAAGAAAGCAATCGCAGAATATGAGAAACGTCTTAGCCGCTATTGTAAGATTAGTTGTAAGTTTATAAAGAAAGAAAAAGAATGGGAGTCTTTGTTAGTAAAAGATACAGGGATGAAGAAGTTCATAGTACAGCCAGGCAAGGCGGAACTTACATCAGAAAGACTGAGTGAACAGATAAAAAATTGGGAAGGTTCCGGAATAAAGGGAATTATGTTTTTGGTTCCGGAATGGAGAGAAGAAATTTTGGCTGATGACCAGACAAAGATGGCATCAAAAACAAAACAGCCAATAATGATAGAATCTCTGATTCTCTCAGACTTTACTATGTCTTCTAATATGACAGGTATGGTTTTGTATGAGCAGATCTATCGAGGATACCGAATACTCAACAACCATCCTTATCATAAGTAAAATGAATTACCGGATACTCTATAATATCTCTATACAGTATTGACAGAGAAATTATAGAGCATCCGGTAATTATTCTTTTTCAAGGTCGTCTGTTTCGATGCCAACTCCTCTTGGGGGAACAGCAGTAGAGAATACAATCTGTGTCTGTGTGTTCCCAAATCTTTGCAGATGTCCGATAAAGGTGTCTAATTCCATTGTACTTGGAAAGGCTACCTTTAACATGATTGAATATGTACCAGTAACACAGTTGCATTCAAGTACATTTGGACAATCTTTGACATAAGGATAGAACTCATCCTTTTGTTTTGGGTCTAAAGTCAGATTGATAAATGCAGTAATATGATATCCAAGAGCAACGGGATCAATCGTTGCATGATAGCCGGTGAGAATGCCGGCTTTTTCCAAACGTTCTATTCTTGTAGAAACAGCAGGAGAAGATAAAAATACTTTCTGCGCAAGATATTTTAAAGGATATCTGGCATTCTCCTGAAGAAGAGAGAGAATTTTTCTGTCTATTTTATCCATAATATGTTACCTCCAAAAGTGATTTAATGTACTCTAGGATTCTTTCATAAACCTTAAAATGAAAAAAAGGAAAACAAAAAAGGAGTATTCCTAAACGGAACACTCCTTTGTGTTCTTTGATTATATATCATTTGAAAAACGATTTCAAGAAAAAATTTATTTTCAAATAATAATCAGGGAAGAATTAGCAAACACCCTGTGCAAGCATAGCATTTAATACTTTCTCGAAACCAGCGATGTTAGCGCCAGTTACATAGTCGCCTTCTTTGTTGTAACGTTTTGCAGCATCATCAATGTTATGATAAATGTTAACCATGATGTTTTTAAGCTTGTTGTCAACTTCTTCGAATGTCCAGCTTAATCTTTCGCTGTTCTGGGACATTTCAAGAGCAGATGTAGCAACACCACCGGCATTAGAAGCTTTACCAGGAGCGAACCATACACCGTTTTCCTGTAAGTACTTTGTAGCATCTAATGTAGTAGGCATGTTAGCACCTTCACATACAGCGATACATCCGTTAGCAACTAACTGTTTTGCATCTTCAAGGAAAAGCTCGTTCTGAGTAGCACATGGAAGAGCAATATCACATTTAACAGACCATACACCACGTCCTTCGTGATATTCACTGTTTGGACGATACTTTTTGTATTCTGTTAAACGAGCACGTTTAACTTCTTTGATTTCTTTTAATGCAGCTAAATCGATTCCTTCTGGATCATATACCCATCCGGTAGAATCAGAACAAGTTACAACTTTTGCGCCAAGCTGCTGACATTTTTCAATAGCATAGATTGCAACGTTACCAGCACCGGAAACAACAACTGTCTTACCAGCAATGTCATCGTTGTGGCATTTTAACATTTCTTCTGTAAAGTATACAAGACCATATCCTGTAGCTTCTGTTCTTGCAAGGGAACCACCATATGTTAAGCCTTTTCCTGTAAGAACACCTTCGTAAAGACCTTTGATTCTCTTATACTGTCCGAAAAGGTAACCGATTTCTCTTCCGCCAACACCGATATCACCAGCAGGTACGTCAGTGTCTGCACCGATATGTTTGCAAAGCTCTGTCATAAAGCTCTGGCAGAATGCCATAATTTCACGATCGGATTTACCCTTAGGATCGAAATCAGAACCACCTTTACCACCACCGATTGGAAGTCCTGTAAGAGAGTTTTTGAAAACCTGTTCAAATCCTAAGAACTTGATAATACCCTGGTTTACAGATGGGTGGAAACGTAAGCCTCCCTTGTAAGGTCCGATTGCGCTGTTAAACTGAACACGGATACCCATGTTAACCTGAACCTGTCCATTGTCATCAACCCATGGTACGCGGAACTTAATCATTCTTTCAGGCTCAGTGATTCTCTCTAAAACAGCCTGTTTTTTGAATTCTTCTTCATTCGCTTCAATTAATGGGCGGATTGTTTCAAATACTTCAGTAACTGCCTGATGGAATTCTGGTTCACTTGGGTTTTTCTCAATAACTCTTGCAAGTACGTCATCAACGTAAGACATAGTTTGTTCCTCCTTGATATTGTATATTATACATATTTTTAAACTCCTGATGATTGACAAAAAAATATCAGAATCAAGTCTCTCATCAAGTTCTTTTTCCGCGCTCTATTATACTATATTGTGAGAAGTTATTCAATAAAAAGAATAAGCAAAAGTACAATTTTTTTTAAAAAAATTTCATAACCCGACATTTAACTTCATATTTTTAAGTGCAAAATGAGAAAAAATGATAGTTGTAGCTGCAAGAATTTCATTTTTTCAGTTTGCAAAAAAAGAAAACTATAAAAAATAAAAAAAGAAAAAGGGAATCATATAGATATATATAAAAGAGTCATTGTTAATAGAAAAACAATAAAAGACATAAGGATAATTCTGTTTAAAGTGTGAACTTAATGTGAAAAAAGGCATATGTTCACAAAATTATCGTAAATTAAGAATACTATACTACGTGTAAATTTAAACAGGAGGCTTATTTTATGATAGAAGTAAAAAACTTAGTCAAAGATTACGGAAAACACCATGCAGTAAAAGATATTAGTTTTTCCGTACCTGACGGACAGATTGTCGGTCTGCTTGGACCAAACGGTGCAGGAAAGTCTACAACAATGAATATAATGACCGGATATATTTCTGCGACTTCTGGTGAAGTGAAAATTGGTGGATATGATATTTTAGAACAGCCCTTACAGGCAAAGAAGTTAATTGGGTATCTTCCGGAGATTCCTCCTCTGTATGAAGATATGACAGTAGAAGAATATTTGAATTTTATTTGTGATCTTAAGGGAATCCGTAAAAAAACAGAAAAAGAATCATCGATCAATGAAGTAACAGAAGCAGTAAAGATTTCTGATATGAAAAAAAGACTGATTAAAAATCTTTCCAAGGGATATAAACAAAGGGTAGGGCTTGCGCAGGCACTAATTGGAAATCCACCACTATTGATCCTTGATGAGCCGACGGTAGGTCTTGATCCAAACCAGATTATAGAGATTCGTTCTTTGATTAAGAGTCTGGGTGAAAAGCACACGATTATTTTAAGTTCTCATATTTTATCAGAAGTGAATGCAGTATGTGATTATGTACTTATTATAGATAAGGGAACATTAGTTGCAGAAGACACACCAGAGCATTTATCAGAAGATTTTTCAGATACGGACAGTATTATCTTATCGGTGAAAGGAGATAAGGAAAAAGTAGAAAAAGTATTAAAAGCTTCAGAATATATTAAAGATTACAAGATTACAGGAGAAAAAGAAGACATTGTTGATGTGCAGGCAAAAACAGCAACAAAAGAGGATATCCGCGATAATTTATTCTTTGAGTTTGCAGAAGAAAAATTGCCGATCATCAAGATGGAACGAGAAAGTTTGTCTCTTGAAGATGTATTTCTGAAACTTACCGGACAGGATGTGGAAGAAGTAGAGTCAGAGGCAAAGAAGGCTTCGGAGCAGATCGAAAAGCAAAGCCATCATGGTTTTTCTTTTAAAAGAAAGAAAAAAGCAGAAAATGTAAAAGAGGAGGATAAGTAGAATGAAAGCCATTTATTTAAAAGAAATGAGAAGCTATTTCCACTCACTGGCAGCCTATATTTATTTTGCTCTTTTTATTGCTGCAACAGGAGTTTATTTTTCAGTAATCTGTATGTCTTACGGGTATACAGACTATTCACAGTATGTATTTTCTAACAGTACAATCTTATATATTGTTATTGTGCCAATTCTTACCATGCGTTTATTTGCGGAAGAAAAGAAGCAGAGAACAGACCAGCTTTTGTATACTTCCCCAATTCGACCGGGAAGCATTGTCCTTGGAAAGTATCTGGCATCTGTAACACTGCTTGCTATGTCTATGTTAGTAAGCCTTATAGAAGCCGGTGTATTAAGTATGTTTGGAAGTGTAAGTTGGAAAACAGTTCTTACCGGCTGCCTTGGTTACTTTCTTTTAGGCGCCTGCCTGATGGCAGTAGGAATGTTTGTATCTTCTATCACAGATAATCAGATGATCGCAGCAGCCTTATCCTTTGCAGTAGTTTTATTTTGTATGTTACTTCCGAATATCTCAAATGTTGTACCAGGAAGAGCAAGATATACGTATCTCGTATGTGTGCTGGCAGTACTTCTTGTTGCATGGTTCTTCTATGACGAGACAAAGAACATGAAAATTGCAGCAGGAGTGGGCATTGCCGGTATCGCTGTGATTGGTGTTTTAAGCAAAGTAAAACCTGCGCTGTTTGATAACGGTCTGTCTAAAATCATTGACTGGTTTTCTGTATTAGATCGTTTTAATGACTTTTGCAGTGGAATTTTAAATGCATCTTCTATTGTATATTACGTATCATTTATTGCAGTATTTTTATTCCTGACAATGCAGGGAATTGAAAAACGCAGATGGAATTAGGAGGGCATAAAATGGCAGGGAAAAAGATGAATACAAAATTAAAAAAAGGTATTTTTTCAGCAGTAGCAGTTGTTGTTTTAATCGCAGCAGTTATTGCGGTCAATATATTTGTAACAAGTAAAAACTATACAGTAGATGTAACAGCCAATAAAATTTACTCACTTTCAAAACAGACGAAAAAAATAATAAAAGGGTTAGATAAAGAAGTTACCATATATGTAGTGAATAAAGAATCTGATGTAAATTCTTCTTATGCACAGGTCTGGAAAGAATATAAGAAAAATTCTGCAAAAATAAAATTTGTTTATAAAGACCCAGAGCTGTATCCAAACTTTACAAAGAAATATGTAGATAGCAGTGAAGAAGTTGCAAATGACAGTATGATTATAAAATGTGGTAAGAAATACCGCTATGTTTCTGCAAATGACTATGTTTCCTACAGTTATGGAAGTGACTACTCCTATTCGGCAGATTCTCTTCAGTTAGAAAGTCTTACAACAGAGGCAATTAATTATGTTATTTCAGATTCCACACCAGTAATCTATACGTTAAGCGGACATTCGGAACAAAGCTTTGATTCAAGTACGACAAGTAGTTTTGAGGGAGATAATTATTCAGTAAAAACATTGAATCTTCTCACAGAACAGAAAGTACCGGATGATTGTTCGATTCTGCTCATCAATGGTGCGCAAAAAGATATCACAAAAGATGAGCTTAAGATGATTAAAACTTATATGAAAAACGGTGGAAAGATGTATGTATTCTTAGATGCGAGAGTAGAGAATCTTACAAACTTATACAGCCTGCTTCAATCATATAATGTAGAACCGCAGAAAGGTGTTGTGGTAGAAAGCGATGCAAGTAAATATACACAATATCCAATTTATCTGCTGCCGACGATTGAAAGTTCTGATGCAACTTCTGCACAGTATAACAGCAATGTTTATGTCCTTGCTCCAAGTGCAAAAGGTTTAAAAGATATCACAGAAAAGAATGCAAAGAAAGCTTCTTCTGCATCCGATTATACTGTAACTTCATTACTTTCCACAAGTGATGGCGCTTATTCCAAGGTAGATACATCAAGTTCCACGTTAAATAAGGAAAAGAAAGATATCAGCGGTCCATTTGACATCTCTGTAGCGGTATCTGATTCTTCTGGTGGAAGAATGATTGTAACTGGATGTACGAACATGCTGCTTCAGGATATTGATCAGGCAGTAAGTGGAGCCAATACGGACTTTGTATTAAATGGTGTGAATTATCTTGCAGAACAAAAGAGTAAGATATCGATTAGAGCGAAGAGCTTAAAAACAGAGAATGCAGTCGTACCGGCATTTAACCAGAAAGCAACATTGATTATGACAGTATTTGTGATTCCACTGATAATACTTGCAATCGGAATCGGTATTGTGATAAAAAGAAGAAAACTTTAAAACCTGATTTGCAGATTTCGTTTAGACGAAAAAAGAAAGAATACCATATCCCATCTGCTCTGTAGTCGCTGTATTTAAGATGCTCATCTGCATCTTAAACACGCTCCGAAGCCGCATCTGGGATATGGTATTCTTTCTTTTTTCTGTTTAATCTAAATCTACAGTTGGTGAGAATGGGGATTTTCCAGTAGATTATGACTTTTCGAGAAATTAAATTCAAAAGAGCTGACATTTAAGTTGTTGTATATACATGGAATTTAGTTATATTAGAAATCGTAGACTTTTGGACAATCCCCTTGTTTTTTAACTGAGTTGTGGGATGAGGTTAGAAAGCCGCTGGTTTTTTGAGGAAAAATGAAGTATTTAGCGTAACGGAACAAAATCAAACTTATAAGAATTCGCTTTTCTTTAGAAACCTCAATGCAATTCAGCAACATACAACAATTTGAATGTCAACTCTTTAGAATTTAATCCCATGGAAATCCACAACCTTCGCGAGAATCCCCATTCTCGCGAACTTGAATAGTCAGAAAAAAGAAAAAATGCCCTATCCCAGATGCGACTACAGAGAAGATGGGATAGGGCATTTTTTCTTTTTTCGTCTATACAAAATCAATCTATAAATCTTTATGTAATCTTAATATGGTAGTCGATATATTTACACTATCTTTGAATGCGGACATATATAATGAGGGAAACATGCCGGATGAAATAGTAATAACAGGAGGGATTTATGTCAAGGGACATACATAAAAAGAAGCATTTGTCTTCTTTTCAATTAATTATTCTGGGATTTGCAGGTGTTATTTTATTAGGGGCAATTATATTAATGCTGCCAGTTTCTTCTGCCGAGGGAGTGATGACTCCATTTAATCAGACGCTTTTTACATCAACTTCCGCAGTATGTGTAACGGGACTTGCTGTCTTGGATACAGGAAGTTACTGGTCTGTTTTTGGGCAGGTAGTTATTTTACTTTTGATACAGATAGGAGGACTTGGTGTAGTTACTGTTGCCGTTTCTGTATTTATGCTGTCAGGCAGAAAGATTTCTCTGATGCAGCGCAGCACGATGCAGAATGCAATTTCTGCACATAAAGTAGGAGGAATTGTCCGTCTGACAAAGTTTATTTTAAAGGGGACATTATTTATTGAGATGGCAGGCGCATTAGCGTTGCTGCCGGTTTTTTATCATGATTTTGGAAGAAAAGGGATATGGATGGCAGTGTTTCATTCCATATCAGCTTTTTGTAATGCTGGATTTGATATTTTAGGTACGCCCACGAATCCATTTCCATCCATTACGGCTTATGCAGGAAATCCGATTGTAAATGTAGTGATTATGTTTTTAATTATAGCAGGTGGTATAGGATTTCTTACGTGGGAGGATATTTGTATTAATAAAATCCACTTTAGAAAGTATCATATGCAGAGTAAGATTATACTTGTGACAACCGCACTTTTGATAGTTTTACCAGCTGTTTTTTTCTTTTTTTCTGATTTTGCTCATCTGTCAGTGGGAAAACGGTTGCTTGCATCGGCTTTTCAGGCAGTAACTCCAAGAACTGCCGGATTTAATACTATGGATATTTCTAAAATGACAGAAGTTTCAAAAGCAATGATTATTATACTTATGCTTGTCGGAGGTTCGCCAAGTTCTACGGCAGGAGGTATGAAGACAACAACTTTTGCAGTGCTTATATTGAATGCATTTGCCACATTCCGGAGTCAGGAAAATGTCGAAACATTTGGAAGAAGAATCGAGTGCAGTGTGATAAAGAATGCATCAACGATTGCAATGATGTACTGTATGTTATTTTTATGTGGAGGAATTACGATCAGTGTATATGAAGGGCTTCCACTTTCGGAATGTCTTTATGAAGCAGCATCAGCGGTTGGAACAGTAGGGCTTACATTAGGAATCACACCAAAGCTTCACATAGTATCACAATTCATACTGATCATACTCATGTATCTTGGAAGAGTAGGAGGACTTACTCTTATTTATGCGGTCCTTTCAAAGAAAAAGAAGGGAAATGCAAGGTTACCGTTAGAAAAAATAACAGTAGGATAAGTGTTAGGATCGTGTATGACATCCGTTAGATAACACAGAGGGAGAATCAAATGATGAAAAATATATTATTAATCGGACTTGGGAGATTTGGAAGACATATTGCAATGGAGCTTAGTGAATTAGGGCATGAAATTATGGCGGTAGATATCAATGAGGGCAGAGTAGATAAAGTCCTTCCCTACGTTACAAATGCCCAGATTGGAGATAGCACGAATGCGGAATTTTTAGAATCATTAGGAATTGGAAATTATGATATCTGTTTTGTTACGATTGGAGGAAGCTTTCAAAATTCATTAGAGACCACATCTTTATTAAAGGAACTTGGTGCAAAAATGGTTATTTCGAGAGCAGAGAGGGATGTTCAGGAGAAGTTCCTTTTAAGAAATGGTGCAGATAAAGTAATTTATCCAGAAAAACAGGTGGCAAAATGGGCTTCAATCCGTTATACCGATGACCATATCCTTGATTATATGGAAGTAGATGCTTCCCATGCAATATTTGAAGTGGAAGTACCGAAAGAGTGGATTGGAAAAACGGTTGGAGAGCTGGATATTCGAAGAAAATATGATATTAATATCCTTGCAATAAAAAATAATGGAGAGCTTAGCATGGCAATATCTCCAGATACATTTTTTACAGGGAATATCACTCTTTTAGTAATCGGAGAGCATAAGGCAATTAAAAAGTGTTTCCATATTTAAATTAAAGAGGGGATAAATGATGAAAGAAGTAATTTTACTCTTAACAGTATTGGTAATGTTTATTGTTTGTTTTTTTGTTATGGGAAAGATTGGATATTTCATCAATGAAAATTACAAAGCATTTATTATAGGTGAGAGGGAAAATACGCAATCCTGTAAATTTATATCTTTGGATAAAATTTCTGATGAAGAGTTGTTAAAAGAAATACATGATTATCAAAAGAAATGTGGTAAAGCAAGTATGATAATTTATGATTCAAAAAAGGAAGATAAAAGGCAGTGTTTTGACGGTGATAAAGCAGTGTGATATACTCTAATATACTCTTGAATTCAAATAAAAGGCGGGAAATTAAAATAATGGAAGAAAATGAAAGAAGAGAAGGCGTATTAAAGCAGCATTTTGCATTATATGCAAAGAAACCGTCAATAAAAGATTGTTTTGTGACGGTTTTTATATTTATGATATGTACTATTATTGGTCTTTTATTTCAGAAACTGCATTTTACAGATACGAATATCGTTACGATATATATTCTTGGTGTATTGATTACTTCTATTTTGACAGACGGTTATCTGTGCAGTATCGCAGGTTCCTTTTTAAGCGTTGTTTTATTTTGTTTTTTTCTTACGGAACCGAGGATGTCTTTCCAGACATATGCAGTTGGATATCCGGTAACTTTTGCGATTATGCTGGTATGTTCTGTGTTGGCGGGAACTCTTTCCGCTAAATTAAAAATGCATGCAAGGATTTCCTCTCAGCTTGCATTTCGAACGCAGGTATTATTCGACACAGACCGCCTGTTGCAAAAAGCGAGGAGCAGCAAAGAGATGCTGCGTGTCACCTGCACGCAGCTGGTTCGTTTACTGAACCGGGATATTGTTGCATATATTGTAGAAGAGGGGAAATTGTCACAGGGACAGGTGTTTTGTCAAAATAAGGAAGAAACGAATCAGCAATTTTTAATACCGGAAGAACAAAAGATTGCCAGATGGGTCTATGAAAATAATAAGCGTGCAGGAGTAGGAACGAATTATTTTAAAAATGCAAAATGTTTATATTTAGCGATCCGCATTGGTGATCACGTATATGGTGTAATTGGAATCCCGGCGAACAAAGATGTTCTTGATTCCGTTGAGTATAGCATTTTACTTTCCGTAGTAAATGAATGTGCGCTTGCTATGGAAAATCTGCGCAATGCAATAGAAAAAGAGAAGAATGCTGTTTTGGCGAAAAATGAACAGCTGCGAGCAGATTTACTGCGTGCGATTTCTCATGATCTAAGGACGCCGCTTTGTTCTATTTCCGGCAATGCGGATATGCTTTTAAATAACGGAGCGTGCTTAGACAGTAAAACGAAGCAGCAGATTTATGCGGATATTTATGATGATTCTGAATGGCTCATTGGCGTGGTAGAGAATCTGTTATCTATTACAAGGCTTAATGATGGGCGGCTGAAGTTTAAATTTACAGATCAGTTACTTGATGAAGTCATTGCAGAATCTCTGCGTCATATTAGCAGGAAGCATGATGAATATACAATTGTGACAAAGTGTGAAGAACTGATTCTTGTCCGGATGGATGTGCAGCTTATTATACAGGTACTAGTGAATCTGATTGATAATGCTATAAAATATACACCGAAAGGTTCGAAAATCTGTATCCGGGGAATGAAATGTAATGGAAAAGCACAGATCTGTGTGGAGGATGATGGACCGGGTATTGCAGATGAAATGAAGCCATATATCTTTGAGATGTTTTATACTGGGAAAAGTACGATTGCAGACAGCCAGAGAAGTCTCGGTCTTGGTTTGTCACTTTGCCAGTCTATTATAGAAGCACATGATGGAAGGCTCCTTCTTACAGATAATACACCACGAGGATGTATTTTTACTTTTACTTTACCACTTAGCGAGGTGACATTAAATGAATAAAACAGTAGTTCTTGTTGTGGAGGATGACCGTCCGATACGAAATCTCATCGTAACAACATTAAAAATGCATGATTATAAATATCTTACGGCTAACAATGGAGTATCTGCGATAATGGAAGCATCTTCACATCATCCAGATATTGTCCTCTTAGATCTGGGTCTTCCGGATATGGAAGGAGTAGATGTAATTAAAAAAATCCGTACATGGTCCAATATGCCGATTATTGTTATCAGCGCTCGAAGTGAAGATAGCGATAAAATAGAAGCATTAGATTCCGGGGCAGATGATTATATTACAAAACCTTTTTCGGTGGAAGAACTGCTTGCCCGCATACGGGTGACACAGCGGCGCCTTGCCATTATTCAGGCGGGAGAAGAACAGGAAGCTTCTATTTTTATTAACGGACAATTAAAAATAGATTATATAGCTGGCTGTACCTATCTGAAAGGAAAAGAACTGCATCTGACACCAATTGAATATAAGCTTTTATGTCTTTTGTCACGTAATGTCGGAAGGGTTTTAACGCATACCTATATCACACAGCAGATCTGGGGAAGCTGTTCACAAAATGATGTTGCTTCATTAAGAGTGTTTATGGCAACATTACGTAAAAAACTTGAACCAGATAAAAATGGACTCCAGTATATACAGACGCATATCGGAATCGGATACCGGATGCTTCGGATAGAATAAGGAGGCACTACAAGTGAAAAGAAGTATAGCACAGTATCATCTTCCGGGACTGTTTGAGTTTTATGAATTGTATAAAGTGTTTTTGCCGTTATTTCGGGAACATCGAGAATATTTTTATGATTGGTGTGATATTGGATCTGTCTATGGTGCCCCGGCGGATTGTATCTGGGGCGGAGGACGAGCAGGATTTGGGGATGATGATGCAAGGAAAGTGTTAGATTTAATGAAAGAGTATGGAATTTCTGCCCGGCTGACTTTTAGTAATTCGCTGCTTAGAGAAGAACATATTTTGGATAAAAAATGCAATGCACTGTGCAAGTTATTTGAAGAAGCTGGGGATATACAAAGAGAAAGGGTATCAGACTCCAATATGCAAAATAAAAGCATAAAAGATATACAAGAGAATAATGTACAGCCTAAAGCAATACAAAATGGAGTTATCGTTCATGCAGACTTGTTATTGGATTACTTAAAAAAGAACTATTCTAACCTTTACTTTGTCTCCTCAACAACAAAAGTCCTGATAAATTTTCAGGACTTTTTAAAAGAAGTAAAAAGAGAAGATTTTCAATACGTTGTCCCAGATTTTCGTCTGAACAAGTCTTTTGATAGGTTAAATACGTTAACGCAAATAGAAAAAGATAAAGTGGAATTCCTATGTAATGAATGCTGTTGGTTTGGATGTAAGGACAGAAAGCGTTGTTATGAAACAGTAAGTCGAAAAAATCTTGGAGAGAACTGCCCGGAACATCATTGTGCTGCACCAGATGCAGAAGAAGGGTATCGTTTTTCAAAAGCCATGAAAAATCCGGGATTTATCAGTACAGAAGATATTCAAAATGTTTATCTGCCGATGGGATTTTCTAATTTTAAAATAGAAGGACGGGGACTTGGCAGTGCATTGGTGCTGGAATTTTTGCTTTATTATATGGTCAAGAAGGAATATCAGATACATATCAGAGAAGCAATATATCTTGATAATATGCTGGATTTGTTTTAGGACATTTTTTACTCTGAGCATGTTTGCCTCGCTTTTCTTTTTTACAATAATTTTACCAAAGTCATACAGAAACACGACAGTAGATTATTTTTTCTACACAAAATCCTGATTTCATCTGGCGCCAAAGAACAGAAAAGCAGAAATTTGATATAGAATAAAATGTGATGTCGGAGCAAGTAAAAATGCCAATCAGGCATTTTCTACGCCGCGACTATCTTCACAATTTATTCTATATCAAATTTCTGCTTTTCGTTTCTTTAATCCATCAAATCAGGATCTGGAAATCTCTAAAATCTTGTATCTGGAAAATCCATCTGGGCTCTCTACCTGAACAGTTTCTCCGACCTTAGCACCGATCAGAGCTTTTCCTAATGGAGATTCATTAGAGATAAGTCCTTTAAGAATATCAGATTCTGTAGAACCAACAATGCGATATTCTAATTCTTCGTCAAATTCTTCATCGTAAAACTTAATAGTGCTTCCGATACTTACTGTATCTTTATCATAAGCAGATTCATCAATAACTTCTGCGTTCTTGATGATCTTCTCAAGTTCTTCGATTCTTGCTTCCATAGAACGCTGCTCATCTTTAGCTGCATCATACTCTGCATTCTCAGATAAGTCACCCTGTTCTCTGGCTTCTTTTATCTTCTGTGCGATTTCTTTTCGTTTAACTACTTTGAGATCCTGCAGTTCATCTTCTAATGCCTGCATTCCCTTACTTGTCAGGATATGTTTCTTTGCTTCCACCATAATCTACACCTTTCTTTTCTGGTTCACTTAAAGTATCATTATAGTCCAAAAAAAATTCATTGTCAACGCATCAAAAGTTCTCTGAGCGCTTCTAAAGTTTCTACCTGGTTCACTTTATTTCGAAGAGAGGAAGAACCATGCATTCCTGTAGTATACCACGCTGTGTGTTTCCGCATCTCCCGGATTCCCATTTTCTCTCCTTTATACTTCACACTTAATTGTGCATGACGAAGGAGCATGGAAATCACTTCTTCCTCTGTAGGACGTTCCGGAATCTTCTCTCCAAAAAGTGCTGCCCTTATCTCTCGAAAGAGCCATGGATTTCCTTTTGCTCCTCTGGCAACCATAATTCCGTCACAACCTGTATATTCCCGCATTCTGACAGCATCTTCTCCGGTAAAAATATCACCATTTCCGATAACAGGAATAGAAACAGCTTTTTTAACTTCTTTGATAATATTCCAGTCTGCCTCTCCGGTATAATACTGGACTCTCGTCCTCCCATGAACAGCAACGGCAGCAGCACCATTTTCCTCCATGATCTGTGCAAATTCAGGAGCATTGATATGGTCATCATCAAAACCTTTTCTAAACTTTACTGTAACTGGTAAACTTACTGCTTTAGAAACTTCTTTTACAATTCTTCCGGCAAGTTCCGGATTGAGCATTAATGCTGAGCCTTCTTTATTGTTCACAATCTTGGGAACGGGGCATCCCATATTAATATCAATATAAGAAAATCCCTTATTTTCGATTTTATGAGCCATTGCACCCATAAGTTCCGGCTCCGAGCCAAAAATCTGCACTCCGATCGGTTTCTCTTCTTCTTCTGTCTGCATAAGCGGCAATGTGTTCTTATTCCCATAAAAAAGTGCCTTCGCGCTGATCATCTCCGTAACCATCACATCCGCACCCTGTTCTTTACACAAAATTCGGAAAGGAAGATCTGTAATTCCCGCCATAGGAGCCAGAATCACTGGAAAATCTGTGCCATATATTTCTTTTACAGTCATGATTTAATCCTGTTTCTGCTTATCATAAATAATCTGCAGTCCCTTCAATGTAAGATTGGCATCATAGTAATTAATAAAACTTGTTTCCTTTGCAATCATTTTACCAAGACCGCCTGTTGCTACAACGTTGATCTTTCCAAGACCGCTTTCTTCCTTCATCTTACGGATAATGTATTCTGTCTGACCGATATATCCATAAACAAGACCACCCTGCATGCTTGTTACGGTATCTTTTGCAAGAATATTCTTTGGCTTTCTGATTTCAATTTCTGGAAGTTTCGCTGCCTGCTGCCAGAGAGCATTCGCAGAAGTACGGATTCCAGGGGATGTCACTCCTCCAACAAATCTGCCATCTTGTGTAATCAAGTCATACGTTGTTGCCGTACCAAAGTCAACAACGATAACCGGGCCACCATAAAGTTCATAACCTGCTACAGCATCCACAATTCGATCCGCCCCTGTTTCTTTTGGATTTGTTGTTGCAATACGGATTCCGGTACGGATTCCAGGGCCTACGATAATCGGCTTGAGACCAAAATATTTGATGATCGCACTGTTAAAAGAATGCATAACTGCCGGTACAACAGAGGAGATAATGACATCTTCCACATCTTTTGCCTCATATCCTTTATACTGAAGAGTATTTAAAATAAATACACCATATTCATCTGAAGTACGGTTAATCTTTGTTCTCATTCGAAAAGTATCGCACAGCTTTTTCTCCTGAAAGATTCCTATCGTAAAATCTGTATTTCCAATATCAATTGCCAGTAACATCTTGTCCCTCCTGTAAGAAAAATACCCTGAAATATGTTTCCATATTTTCGAGGAGTTCTCTCTTTTCTGCACGTAGCTGTTTTATCTTAAGAACACTTCCTATTTCGTCAAAGAAGAAATCATCTTCCTTTGACTCCACAGTAAGATTAAGATTTCCTGTTTCATCAAATTCCAGTCTGAGAATTCCTCCCACATCTTCTGTAAAAAGAACGCACATAATCTGAAGTTCCTCTTTAATCTGCTTAGGAAGTGAATCAAATTCCGGATTAAAGTAAAAAATCTTCTCATAACTGCTGGAACCACATAATATTACTTTATCATCAAACATACTAACGCTCTCCTATACATACCCATAAATACCACGAACGGATACCTCACCGGAAAAAATATGTTCTTTTCTTCCCTCTGCATCCTGAACGATCAGCTCTCCTCGTTCATTAATACCAATCGCTATACGAATGATTTCCTCACCTTTTTTTATAATCTTTACTTCATGGTCTACATTCACAAGCTTCTTGTTATAATAATCTAAAAACGGGGATAAGTCCTGTTTCTCCAAAAACAGTTTATAATCTCTGAAAAAAGCTGTCAGAATTTCTGAAAGCAATACAGATCTTTCTATATTATGACCACTTTCCTTTTTAAGTGAAGTTGCCATATCTGCAATCTCTTCTCCAAAATTTATACGATTTACATTAATCCCAATACCAACAACAACATATGCAATGCTGTCAATCTCCATATTCATTTCTGTGAGAATACCACATACCTTTTTCTTATTAAGAACAATATCATTCGGCCATTTAATCTGGCAGCACTGTCCGGTCACCTTATCAATTCCTTCCGCAACTGCAGATGCCGCTACTAAAGTAAGCATGGAAACACAGTCTAACGGCAGTTCAGGCCGCAGCAGTATGGTAAAGAAAACATCTTCTCCTGACGGAGATATCCAGGTTCTTCCTCTTCGTCCCTTTCCGCGAGTCTGCTGGTCTGCCACATAGACACTTCCATCTGGCGCCCCACTTTCTCCCCGGCGCTTTGCTTCTTCATTGGTAGAATCAATACTCTCAAAACAACATAACTCTCCCGGTATACAAGCTTCTTTCATAGAAGAAAGTATCTCTTCTGTTGTGAGCAGGTCCGGGCTTTGTAAAAGCCGGTAACCTTTCCGGGTCACCGACTCTATCTCATATCCCTCTTTTTTCAGACTGTTCATATACTTCCAAACAGCAGTCCTTGAAACGCCCAGCTCATCACAGATACGCTGACCGGATATAAACCCATCCTGCTGTTTCAAAAACTCTAAAATCTTTTCTTTCATTGATATCAAACCGTCTTTCCAGGTAAACTATCTTCCGAGAGTTGCCACCATCACAGCCTTAATTGAATGCATTCTGTTCTCTGCTTCATCAAACACAACAGAATTCTCAGAGCGGAAGACTTCATCTTCTACTTCTCTGATATCAAGACCCAGACGATCTCTCATATCTCGTGCAACGCTTGTTTCAAAATCATGGTATGCTGGCAGACAATGCATAAATAAGCACTTGTCGTTACCGGTATCTTTCATCATCTTCATAGTAACTTTATAAGGAGATAACGCATTCACACGCACTGGATATAAATCTTCTGATTCACCCATACTTACCCAGATATCTGTATAAATAACATCGGAACCTTTTACATCTTCTGGATCGTGAGAAATTGTAATCGTTGCACCACTCTTCTTAGCAAGCTCCTGTGATACTTCAAGAACCTTAGGATCACATACGGTCTCTTTCGGTCCTACTGCCTTAAAATCGACACCCATGATCGCACTTCCATACATCAGAGCATACATTACATTATCAGATAAATCTCCAACAAATGTAAGCTTCATCTCATCTAATTTCTTATCAATATGTTCTTCCATTGTCATGAAATCTGCTAAAACCTGTGTAGGATGATCTACATCTGTAAGACCATTCCATACAGGAACACCGGAATACTTCTGTAAATCTTCTACGATATCCTGTCCGAATCCACGATACTCGATCGCATCATACATTCTTCCAAAAACCTTCGCAGTATCCTCGATTGATTCCTTCTTATTCATATGAGAGTTTGTAAGATATGTTACATGTGCACCCTCATCCATTGCCGCAACTTCAAAAGAGCAACGTGTTCTTGTAGAAGATTTATCAAAGACAAGCACGATATTCTTACCTTTAAGTTCTTCACCCTGAATACCCTTCTTCTTTTTTGCTTTAAGCTCATGAGCCAGATCCAGCATATAGCGAATCTCATCTTTATTAAAATCCAGTAAAGTTAAAAAACTACGTCCTTTTAAATTCATCTTCTATTCCTCCAAGTCAAAATAACTTACTGCCTGTAATTACTATTTACATAGTAAAAGTATTAACAAAATTTATACTACATATGAAGAATAATGTCAATATTTCTAGTTTAATTCACTTAACAAACCATTCCTCTAAAAAGGATTATGTTTTTTAATGAGTGATATAATTCGCTATAAGGTTATTATCAAGTACTTCCTTACAGGTATCTATCAAACTCTGGGCACGATCCGAGTATTTCTGACAAAGTTTTTTGTTAAGGTTCTTTCTGCTGCCATCTAAAAGTGAGATTAATCTTCCACTTTCTACTGTTCCATCTTTTCCTATTGTAAATAGCATATTATCATCACTGGTGATAAAGGAACCTTCTCCTACATACGAAATCTGCGCTATGAAACCTTCATCTGCATTCAACAGATCATGTCCGAATACATAAGGTTGTTTTGTATCTAAGTCCATGAGATTTGCAATAGTCGGCATGATATCAACTTCCCCGCCAACCGTATCTACAACCTTACTTTCATTTAATCCTGGGACATGAATGATAAAAGGAACATTCAGCATCTCATCATAATCATATTCTTTTCCAAGAAAGTCTGTCATTTTCCAGCGAACAGATGGAGTTTCCTTATTCATCCCCTGATGATCTCCGTAAATAGCGATCACTGTATTGTCATACATATCATTTTCCTTGAGATATTCTATGAGTTTACCAAATGCTTCATCCGTATATCGAACCGTTTGCAGATAATTTCCAAAAGTACTACCTTCGTCACTGCTTTTTAATTTAAGACTCGCTAAAGACTGGTCTAGTTCATACGGAATATGATTGGTAAGTGTAATCATAAAACTGAAAAATGGCTGCTTCTTTGTTTTTAAAATATCAACCGCCTGCCGGAACATTTCCTTATCCGTAATACCAAATCCTGAAATCTGTGTTTTTTTCAGTTCTTCTTCTGAATAATAATGCTGAAATCCCTGATTTTTATATGCCTCACTTCGATTCCAAAATGTTTTCACATAACCATGGAATGCCAGTGCACTATATCCATTCTCACGAAACATCCAGGGTAAACCATTATATGTATTATCTACATACATACGATAACATTCCCTGATATCATTTGGATAAAGACCATTCAGTGCAGAAAATTCTGCATCAGCAGTATTTCCTACTCCTGTTGTTGAATAAAAATGATTGAAATAAATCGTATCATTCTTTAATAGTTTATTTAAATTAGGGGTTATTTCCTGTCCATTATATGTTGCTCCCACTACAAAATTATTAAAAGACTCTGTCTGTATCAAAATCAGGTTCTTTCCCTTTGCCACCCCTTTATAAGCAGTCCCGGATGACTTCGGTACAATAGCTTTCATTTTCTTTTGAATTGCCTTTTCATCAACAGAACTTCTCTTTAACTTTCCGACAACATTGACAACCACATCATTTGTGTGATACGTAAAAAATTCAATATGATTTACCTGCTGCACAGAGCGAAGATTCTGAGGATTTAATCCATAATAATACCATGCACATATTGTTACAATATAAATAATAATGTGAAATACACTCTTAATAAAAGAAGCTGTAAATTTCTTTTCTTTCCACAAACTTTTAAAAGAAAGCTTTGCTGGCCAATGCTTTGCCAGTTCATCGAGCATTCCCTTCTTTCCTTTATTTCGAAGACAGTACCAGTACAAAACAAATGGATAATCAATTAATGTCAATAAACATCCTGGACTTACGCTTGCTCCGATCACATTACCATCTCCTGCAATCTGTCCCAGACTTGTAACTTGATAAAGCTGATTGACCGATGTATATTTTCCAAAATAACTGCTGTATGCTGCATCTGCCAGCATAATCAATGTAATCAATGTGTATACAACGTAAAACCCATACCTTCTTGGTTTACTTTCTTTAAAAGAAAATACCTCAAATACACAAAATAAGAATAACAAACTTAACAATGGAACGTCATAAATACTTAACATATCCAGTCTTTTTGTCTGCCAGTAATATATAAACATCTTTAAAATCAATACCGGATACACTAACCAGTAATGCGCCAGTAGTTTTTTTATTATTGCTTTCATAATTTTCAAACACACTCAAATCTGTAATTTCTAACATTCGGGTATTAACTTAAATCCCGAATTTCTTCTAATCAAATCTAATCAAAGATAAATCAATAAAACTATAAACGAATTCTGAAAAGAAAGAAAATCTCATCAAAATAATTGATGAGATTTCTCGATAGTACTTTTATCATCTGGCTTCTGCCTTACTTCTCGGTAGTATCTGCTTCTTCTACTGGGTCTGGCTGTGTTGCTACTTCTTTAATAGAAGTAACGAGTCCGGCAAGATTCTGAATCTCAGATGGAATAATAATCTTTGTTGCTTTTCCATCTGCTACTTTCTCTAATGCCTCTAATGATTTAAGCTTAATAACTGCTTCGTCTGCTCCGGCTTCTCTGATTGCTCTAAGACCGTCTGCGGTAGCTGTCTGCACTTTAAGAATCGCTTCTGCCTGACCTTCTGCTTCACGAATCATCGCTTCCTTCTTCGCTTCCGCATTAAGGATAGCGGCTTCCTTCTCTGCTTCTGCTTCGAGGATCGTAGATTCTTTATGACCTTCTGCACGAAGAATGGAAGACTTCTTCTCCCCTTCTGCACGAAGAATCGCTTCACGACGTTCTCGTTCTGCTTTCATCTGCTTCTCCATGGCATTCTGAATTTCTGTTGGCGGAATAATGTTCTTAAGTTCCACACGATTCACCTTAATTCCCCATGGGTCTGTTGCTTCGTCTAACGTAGCACGCATCTTTGTATTAATCGTCTCACGTGATGTTAAAGTAGAGTCGAGTTCCAGATCACCGATAATGTTACGCAATGTTGTTGCTGTCAGATTCTCGATTGCCATGATTGGATTATCTACTCCATAAGCATACAGCTTTGGATCTGTGATCTGGTAATATACAACTGTATCAATACGCATTGTTACGTTATCCTTTGTAATAACCGGCTGTGGTGCAAAATCAACAACCTGCTCCTTCAATAAAACTTTCTTTGCAACGCGGTCAATAAACGGTACCTTAAAATGCATACCAACAGACCATGTTCCATTATATGCACCAAGTCTCTCAATAACATATGCCTGTGCCTGCGGTACGATTCTCACACAGGATGTTACGATATACACAACTAACAGTATTATGATAATCATGAAAATCGTTCCAAATACTCCCATATATTCACTCCTCCTTCTGTTTACCTTACATCGGCTTTACAATTACCTTCACTCCAGAAATAGATTCTATGCTGACCTTCTGCCCCTCATGAAGCTTTACCTCATCGGAAATGCTTCTTGCTGTCCAGATCTGTCCTCTCACCTTCACCTGTCCCTTTGCATTCAGGTTATCAATATCCTGTGTTACAAGTCCAGTCTGACCGATCAGACTGTCTACATTCGTCTTAATCGTTCTGCTGTTAACATACTTCAAGGCCCATGGTCTTGTCAGAATCAGAAGAATCACTGATATAACAGCAAATGCGATAATCTGACTCCACAATGGCAGAGAAACGGCAGCCATTACTGCACCTACCAGAGCGCCACCGGCAAACCATATCGTAGTAAGACCCATCGTCATAATCTCGATCACAACAAAAACTGCCGCAGCTACCAGCCAATACATCACTGTCATACTTCCACCACCTTTCTTTACAGTAGAATATTTCCATCTGTGTATCTACTCCTATTCTATCCTATCCTCTATAAGAAGTAAACTAAAAGTTTCTTAATTTTAAATAATAATTTAAATAATAAGATATACCAGCCAGGCTGCAAGCCAGGCTATAGTACACTGCATTATGACAATTCCTATGGTCTTTAATGTCGAATTCATTTCTCTTTTAATTGCGGCTATCGCTGCAACACAAGGTGTGTATAATAATGTAAATACAAGGAAACTTGTTGCGGAACGAACAGTAAATAATGTGCCAAGTGCGGCAGATACATGCGCTGCATTCGTTCCAAGTAAAACACTAAGTGTAGAAACTACCGCTTCTTTCGCAGTGATTCCTGTTACAAGCGCCGTAGAAATTCTCCAATCTGCAAAACCAAGTGGTTTAAAAATTGGTGCGATCAAATGTCCAAGCATTGCAAGCAAACTATTTGCACTGTCTGTTACAACATTCAATCTGCTGTCAAATGTCTGTAAAAACCAGATGATCATCGAGGCAAGGAAAATAATCGTAAAAGCCCTTTCTAAAAAGTCTCTTGCTTTTTCCCACATTAAAAGCAATACACTTTTAAACGATGGAAAACGATAATTCGGAAGTTCCATAACAAATGGCATCGGTTTCCCTGTAAAAAGAACTCTTTTAAAAATTAAGGCCATTAATATTCCAACTGCAATTCCTCCAAAATAAAGGCAGGACATAACAAGTACTCCTCTATGTGGGAAAAAGGCGGCTGTAAATACCGTATAAATCGGTATTTTTGCCGAACAGCTTATAAATGGAATAAGCATGATCGTAAGGTTTCTGTCTCTTTCTGAAGAAAGAGTCCGGCTTGCCATTACCGCAGGTACAGAACAGCCAAATCCAAGGAGCATTGGTACAAAGCTTCTTCCTGACAAACCAATCTTACGCAGGAATGTGTCCATAACAAAAGCAATCCTTGCCATATATCCTGTATCTTCTAATATAGATAAAAAGAAAAACAATATTAAAATGACAGGAAGGAAACTCAGCACACTTCCGACTCCGGTAAAAATTCCATCAATAACAAGACTCTTTACAACAGGATTAATTCCGTAATTTGTAAGCAGCTGGCTCGTCCCTCTTGAAGCCCAGTCAATTCCTGCACTTAATGCATCACATAAAAATGACCCGAACGGCCCAAATGTCATCCAGAAAATAAATACCATAATTGCCGCAAATACCGGCAATGCCAGAAATCGGTTTGTAAGTATATTGTCTATTTGTACACTTCGTTCATATTCCTTGCTGACCTGACACTTTACTACAGACTTTTCACAGATATTTTCAATAAAGCTGTAACGCATGTCTGCCATTGCTGCATTCCGGTCAAGACCCCTGTCTGTCTCCATCTCGATAATACTGTGTTCCATCATTTCAAGCTCATTTTCAGAAAGTTTTAACTGTCTGATGATATCCTGATCCCCTTCAATTACTTTTACAGCCGCAAAACGTCCATTCATTCCAATCCTGCTCGCATGATCTTCCAACTGATGATACAGACCATGAATACAACGATGCACCGGACCCGGTGTACAAAAATCATAAACCTTCGGATACTGTTTATTCTCGGCAACTTCACACGCCGTATGGATCAGGTCTTCCACTCCCTCATTCCGAATCGCACTGATCGGAATAATCGGAATACCCAGTAAGCGGCTCATTTCCTTTACATTAATAGAACCACCATTATTCCTTACTTCATCCATCATATTTAATGCCAGTACCATCGGAATTCTCATCTCAATAAGCTGTAATGTAAGATATAGGTTTCTCTCAATATTCGTAGCATCTACTATATTAATAATTCCATCCGGTTTTTCCTTCAAAAGAAAATCTCTCGTAACAATTTCCTCATTTGTATACGGACGGAGTGAATAAATTCCCGGAAGATCTACAACAGATCCTTCCGCAGAACCAACAGAAAACTTTCCCATCTTCTGATCTACTGTCACACCCGGAAAGTTACCAACATGCTGATTAGAGCCAGTCATCTGATTAAATAATGTTGTCTTTCCGCAGTTCTGATTACCAATCAAAGCAAATATCACTGAACAGATTCCTCCTTCAAGATTATTTTTTCTCCATCCTCTTTTCGAATCGTAATATCATATCCTCGAAGATGAATTTGTATCGGGTCTCCCATCGGTGCCATCTTAAGCACTTTCACTTTTGTTCCCGGAATAAGACCCATATCTAAAAAACGGCAGCGTAAATCTCCTTCTCCTCCCACCGTTTCAATTACTCCTTCTTTTCCCACAGGTAACTGTGCTAACGTCATTTGAAATTCCTCCTGTAGTTTGTTATGTACTGATTTTTAGAATAAGTTGTATCTAATCAGTCATAGTATAAGCTTATTGATATTTTTTTTCAATACCCGCTGTCCTTCCTTCTCTTTATAATTATCATATTCTTACCATATTTCTTTGTTATACTATTAATAATATGATATCAGGGTTAAAACTCCGTTCATGCTTGCACGATAAGGTGTTTGACTTTGGGACCCGCTAAACATGAGAAAGTAACGATTTACATAGTAAATCAGCGGATTTCGAATGTTTCAGAATTACGGAAGCAGCGTTTAGCTACGGAGTAATTCGTGACATCATATTAATCATTTATATATACTCTCGAAGTCTTCTTTGTAGATTCTGGGAGTTCATTTATCAGGTAAGGAGGGTTTACATATGACAAAATTAAAACACTTTGCCTTTTCTTTTGCTTTAGCTGGAGCATTGGCATTCGGTATGGGCACTGTAACAAAGGCTGCTGAACCAGCTTCCGGAACTACTATAATGGCACCTGCAGCCAAAACAGATATTTCTCAAAGCAAAGATCTTTCTATTAACTGGAAGGATACATCTAAAGAATATCTCTTTGAGGGAAAGATAATTGAACCAGAAGTTATCGTTACACAAACAATAACTGAAAATGGCACAAAGAAAACAGTAACCTGGACAAAAGATACCGACTACACAGTCAAATATACCAATAATAATAAAGTTTCTTCTAAAGTAAATGAAGCAGCTGCTATAATCACACCAATCGGTGAAAAAGCGAATTCTTACAGTGGAAGTAAAACATTGAATTTTACGATCAAACAGGATATTTCCAAGGCGGATTCTGGCATCACAGCATCATTTAAAGATGCCAAAACAACATATACTTACACTGCTCCTGCAAATACCCCAGAAGTTAATGTAGAAGAAAAAACTACTGTAAACGGAAAAGAAACTACAACATCCTGGAAAAAAGACACCGATTATGTAGTAAGCTTTACAAACAATGCAAACGTAACTACCTCTGCAAAGCCTGCCACCGTTATCATCACACCAAAAGCAGGAAGTAAAAAGGCTGAACTTTATGGTGGTTCTATCACTTTAGCATTCCAGATTACTCCTTGTGATATTAATGACTCTCAGATGAAGATGACCGATCATTATGATAAAGTTTATTCTGGAAAAGCTTATAAGGCTGGAGTAAAACTAGTCTATACAAATAAAAGCACAGCAAAAACTACAACATTGGTAAGAACGAAAGACTACACGATTTCAAATTACACAAATAACATTAATGTCGGTACTGCCACAGGGGTTGTAAAAGGTATTGGAAACTATACCGGCACTAGAACCATGACTTTCAAAATCACACAGAAGAGCATTGCAGACCTCTCATTTACGCCAAATCTTGAAAAAGTCGTTTATAACTATAATGGTTCTTACAGAACACCTGCCGTTTCCATTATCTATAAAGATGCTATGAATAAAGCAGGTGCAACACAATCCTACACTTTGAATAAAGGAACGGATTATACGGTTGTTTACGAAGACAACAAGAAGGTCGGTACTGCTACCGTTATCTTCACCGGTACCGGAAACTTCAAAGGATTTCATGTAGAGAACTTCACAATACGTCCTAAGTCCACAATTCTTCGCAAACTCATAAAAGGAAAGAAACAGTTTAGTGTCGTATGGAAGAAGCAGACTACACAGATGAGCGGATATCAGATTCAATACGCTACAAACAAGAAGTTTAAATCTTCTAAAAAAGTAACTTCTAAAAAGTCTACTACGCGTAAAACCATTAAGAAACTGAAATCCAAAAAAACATATTATGTAAGAGTCCGCACGTATAAAAAAGTGTATGATACGAACTATTATTCTAAATGGTCGAATACTATGAAAATAAAAACAAAATAAAATTGTATTTTTTTAAATTTTCTATCGCTTTTTTTATAAAAATGTATTATAATATAATCAGATTAATTCATTTCATGTATTCTGAATAGGATTAATCACTATACTTTGCATAACAGGGAAAGGAAGAATATTTTCGACTTGTTGGTCGTTGAAAATATATCTTCCTTTTTCTTTTATTATAAAAACTGATTTACCCTGCACATTTCACTTCAACCCAAAATTCAAGTCGAGCCGCCTGAAAGATGTGGGAGTCTTCTCGACTGAGATAAAAAGAACTTCAGACCATATCACTTATAAACATATAATCTGAAGTTCTTTTTTATATCTTTTTCTTGTAGTGAATAAACTCTCTACTCTTCTTTGAGCCAGTTTGCTACATCAAGGGCATGATATGTAATAATCATCTGTGCGCCTGCTCTCTTCATACCAATCATATTTTCCATAACGATTTTCTTTTCATCAATCCAACCGTTTGCTGCGGCAGCTTTTACCATGGAATATTCTCCACTTACATTATAAGCGCAAAGTGGCATATCTGTTTCCCAGGATGCGGTTTTTAAAATATCAAGGAATGCTAATGCCGGTTTAATGATAATGATGTCAGCACCTTCATCGATATCATCCTGAATATCACGCATTGCTTCTCTTGGATTATGGTAATCCATCTGATAAGTTTTTCTGTCACCAAAGCCCGGTGCAGAGTGAGCTGCATCTCGGAATGGTCCGTAGTATCCGGAAGCCATTTTAGCGCTGTAAGCCATAATCGGTGTCATCTCATATCCGGCCTCATCTAATGCTTCACGTATTGCTGCAACGTGTCCGTCCATCATGTTAGATGGAGCTACCATATCAGCACCAGCCTGTGCGCAGGTTACTGCTGTTTTAGCAAGCAGTGGAAGTGTTTCATCATTTAAGATAATACCGTCTTTGATCACTCCACAATGTCCATGGGAAGTATATTCACAAAGACAGATATCTGCGATAACGACAAGTTCAGGAAATACCTTTTTAATGTAACGAATCGCCTCCTGAATGATTCCATGTTCATTATATGCTTCTGTTCCACACTCATCTTTGTGCGCAGGAATTCCAAATAAGAGAACTCCTTTTACACCAGCCTCGCGAATACGGTCTAATTCCTCATCCAGACGGTCGATGGAATACTGATAGATTCCCGGCATAGAATCAATCGGATTCTTAATGTCCTTTCCTTCGATAACAAATACCGGATAAATTAAATCGGATGCACTTACGGATGTTTCACGAACTAATGCACGTAAATTCTCTGATGCACGAAGACGTCTTCTTCTAATCATAATACAACTCTCCTAACTCTGATATAAATTATAACTGTAAACGGTTATAAAAATTACAACTCTAACGTTTATATTTTACCACATTGGATGTGAAAAGCAACTTTACTACTCATCGGAACCAATCTGAATAAACTGAATCATTCCAGGTCCTAAATCTTTTGTCGGTCTGGCGATAAATCCATGCTTTTTATAGAACTCTTCCCTCCCTTTTGCACACATAAGATCAAACATCATTGTGGTCCCTTCGTACCCTTCCTGAATAACAAACTTCTTTAAGGTCTCTAAAATAAGACCACCGATGCCTTCTCCCTGCACTTCCGGACGGATGATCAGATCCTGTACATAGCAGATGATTGCTCCATCTCCTACGATTCGTCCCATGCCAACTGCCTTTCCATCTTTAAATGCAACCAATGTATACAGACTGTTACTAAGTCCTTTTTTCGCCTGATCTCGTGTCAGTTCTCTAAATTGAACTGACTGACGAAGTTCAAGATACGTATCTATATCTAGTCTGTCTTCCACTAACTCAATCATTTTGTCCCTGCCTTATTATTTCTTTTATTTCATTTTCGGTAAGAACCCGCTCTTTAGAAAAGGCTTTTGCTGCGGCAGTTTTCAAAATATATCTCCGCATTGCCTCTTCCTCAAAATTCGCCTTTACATACTGGCGAAGTTCTCCCATAAAAATTGCAATATCTGCATAATAATCCGGAACAGCTTTTTCAATCTGGCAACGAATCTGTTTGGATACAGCCGGGCTTCCTGTCCCGCTATTAATTCCAATACTGATATTACCCTTTCGTACAACAGATGGGAAAATGAAACTGGACTCCGCTTCAGAATCTGCTACATTTACAAGGATGTGATACGCATGGCAAAGTTCTGCAGCACGATGATTCTCCTCGCGACTACTTGTCGCTGCCACAACAAGAAAAGCCTTTTGAATTTCTTTTTCTAAGAAATCGCTTTCCTCGTTTTTTATGAAATCTTCAAAAATACTTTTTTCATGAAGAACTTCTTTAATCTCATCGCATACTTTTTTTGCAATTACAACGATATCCGCTCCGTATTGAAGCAGCGTATGCACCTTTCTTGCGGCAACTTTTCCACCACCCACAATAAGGCACCGTTTTCCTTCAATTTGTGTAAATACCGGAAAATACATCATCTCTACATCTCAATTCCTATACGAGAACTTATGCCCTGATCAAATGGATGTTTTACCTTTCGGATTTCGGACACATAATCTGCGTGATCGATTAATCTCTCAGAAGGATTTCTTCCACTGAGAACAACTTCTAATGCAAATGGTTTCTTCTCAAGATGTTCAATTAACTTTGCTTCATCTAAAAGATCTTTATCGATAGAATACACACTCTCATCAAGAACAAGCATATCGTAATCTTTTGCCATCTCAAAAAGCTTGTCTAACATTTCATTATTATAATCACGAAGCTCCTTCAGCTCTTCTTCATTCATCTGGAAAGTAAACTTCTGCAATTCTTTTCCTGAAACTACGTTAATCCCTGGCTGTTTTTCAAGAATACTTCTTTCACTGGAACTATTATTTTTCAGGAACTGATAAAAAAGAACTTTTTTTCCGCTTCCTGCTGCACGAACTGTTAATCCAACACTTGTTGTTGTCTTTCCTTTTCCGTCTCCACAATAAATGTGTACCAGTCCTTTTCTGGAAGTGTCATCTTTTTTACCACCACAGCGTACTACTTCTTCTTTTTCCCCAAATAATGCTTTATAAACCGCATCCATATCCAGACTGTTTCGAATTAAATCTGCGAGCTTATTATACTGTATTTCTTTATATTCCGCTATACTAAGATGATTTTCGGCAGGATTAATTCCTTTTTCTTTCATAATATCCTGTACAAGGGCAAATACAAGGTCTTCATTATCGAAAATTCCATGTAGATAACTTCCCCATATACGTCCATTCTTTGTCATATATGCATCGGTTCTTCCGTCTTCCAATGTGATCATAGGAATCGCCTCTCCAAGATTCTCCGTCACGCCCATATGAATCTCATAGCCTTCTACAGAAAGATTTTCAAGTCCATAGATATTATGTTCTTCTGCAATATGTCCGTTAATTCTCGTTCTTGTTTTTGCCTCTTTAAATACTGTCTTAGTATCAAGAAGTCCAAGTCCACGCATCGTACCACCATGCTCTACTCCGTCCGGATCATGCATTTCCTTTCCAAGAAGCTGAAAACCTCCACAGATTCCAATCACTCTCGTTGTTCTTGCCGCGCGGATGATTGCTCCTTCCAGACCACTTTCAATAAGCCATTCCATATCACCCATCGTATTTTTTGTGCCCGGAAGAAGGATCAGATCTGGATCACCAAGTTCCTTTTTATCGGTAACATAACGAAGAGATACTCCATCAATTAATTCAAAAACACTGAAATCAGTAAAGTTAGATATGTGAGGAAGACGAATAACCGCTACATCAATTCCCTCTGTGATCGTTTTCTGATTCAGGCGGTCAGAAAGACTGTCCTCATCATCCACATCGATTTTTTCCATCGGAACTACACCGAGTACCGGTTTACCGGTTAATTCTTCTAACATCGCCAGTCCCGGTTTTAAGATATCCACATCACCCCTGAATTTATTGATGACAATTCCACAAAAACGTTCCTGTTCGTCCACAGGGAGAAGTTTGATCGTTCCATAAGCAGAAGCAAATACTCCCCCTCTGTCGATATCTGCCACTAAGATGACTGGCGCATCCGCCATTTTTGCCATTCCCATATTTACGATATCATTTTCCGCAAGATTGATTTCTGCAGGAGAACCAGCACCTTCAATTACAATAATGTCATTTTCTTCAGAAAGATGGCGAAATGCCTTCATGACTTCCGGTGCAAGATTATCTTTCATTTTATAGTAATCCTGTGCACTCAAATTATCATAAACTTCTCCGTTTACAATAACCTGAGAACCCATATTGCTCGTTGGCTTTAACAAAATCGGATTCATCCAGTGTGTCGGCTCAATCATAGCTGCCTCTGCCTGCATTGCCTGTGCACGTCCAATCTCCAGTCCTTCTTTTGTAATGTAAGAATTCAGCGCCATATTCTGTGATTTAAAAGGAGCTACTTTATATCCATCCTGTTTAAATACTCTGCAAAGTCCCGCTGTAACAAAGGTTTTGCCTGAATTTGACATCGTTCCCTGTACCATAATTGCTTTTGCCATTATTCTTCTCCTTTCAGAATCATCCGTAATGCTTTTATAAGTTTTTTATTCTCTTCATGTGCCTTTACTGCTACCCGCCAGTAATCTCTGCCAAGATTTACATAGTTACTGCAATTTCGGATCATAATTCCATGACCTTCTAATTGTTTATCTAAATCTGTAATTTTCGGTGTCCGGAAAAACAGATAATTTGCTGCTCCATCATACAAAACAACTGGTAATTTATAAAATTCTTTCTTCATATAAGCCAGCTCTTCTGCTACGGTATCAATGACCTTTTCTTTATAAATATTATCAGCAAGAGCCGCCACACCTGCACACTGTGCGATATGACTTACAGACCATGCCTGTCCGGCACGATTTACTCTTTCAATTACCTTCTCGCTTCCTGCAAGGATATATCCAAGACGAACTCCCGGAATCGCATATAGCTTTGTAAATGATTTTAAAATAATAAGATGTTCGTATTTTTCTATAAAAGGCTTTACTGTATATTCTTTTTCATTTTTACAGATTTCCAGGAAACATTCATCGACCATCACAAACGTCTTTGTTTTTTCTGCCCGTTCAAGAATTCGGAGAATCCGTTCTCTTTCTGTAAGAATACCTGTCGGATTATTCGGATTACAGATAACAACAAAGTCTGTATCTTCTGTAATCTGCTCTAAAATATCTTCTTTGATAATAAAATCCTCTGTCATCCGATAATATTCTATCTGTGCGCCTGCCGCTGATAGTGCTTCCTCATATTCTACAAATGCAGGTGCCGGAAGCAGTACTTTTTTTGGCTGTAAACCAAATGCCAGACGGTACAGAAGATCTGCCCCACCGTTACCACAGGCGATTTTTGTCTCAGAAACTGCATCCTCTTTGCTGATGGCTTCTTTTAAACGGCTGCAATCCGGATCAGGATAATTTATCGTTTGGTCAATCGCCTTCACCATTGCCTGTCGTATGTGCTCTGGCAGTCCAAGCGGACTGATATTGGCAGAAAAATCCAGAATGTCTTCTTCCCGGATTCCCATTTCCTTCGCCTTTTTGTAAATGTTTCCCCCATGTGAAATCTTCTTCATAATTTTAGCCTCAATTTTCTAAATCGTTAGTTATCAATCGCAAATCACGCCAAGCATATCAATCCTACTAATCCTATAGTAGATTCTTCGCATATGATCTACACAGTACTATTCTTATCTTGTGAAATAGCATTACATAAATTTAAATAGCTGTGAATAAAGTAAAAAAGTAATCAAAGTACATACTGCCATTGATAAAAATGCACTGACATACAACAATTGATTTGTTCTTTTTATATCTTCGTATTCTACCGGACGGATAGCATCACCGATCGTCGGTTTCACCACTGCTTTTCCAAAGTAATTATGTGTTCCTCCAAGCTGAATCTGTAATGCTCCTGCTGCCACTGCTTCTGTCTGTGCACTGTTCGGACTTAAATGTGCAAAACGATCCCTCTTAAAAATTCTTACTGCTCCTTTAAAATCAAAGCGCAGAAAAAATGCTGCGAGCATCATCATTACCGCTGCAAATCTTGCCGGTACAAAATTACAGATATCATCCATTTTCGCAGAAAAAAAACCGATATGTATCAGTTCGTCATTTCTATAGGCAACCATAGAATCAAGCGTATTTACTGCCTTATAGGCAAAGCCGAGCGGCGCGCCTCCAAGCGCGATAAACAGCATCGGAGCAATTACCCCATCTGCCGTATTTTCGGCGATCGTCTCCACATCCGCTTTTGCCACTTCACTCTCGTCAAGATTCTCCGTATCACGCCCTACCAGATAGGATACTTCCTTTCTTGCACCGAGCAGGTCCCCTTCTTTTAACTTTTTATACACTTTCATAGATTCTTTCTTCAGACTTTTCGTCGCAAGAATCTGATAAATGAAAAATGTTTCCAAACAGAAACGAAGTAGTGGATGAATCATTCCGGCCACATACAAAATACCGTAAATAACAGCATATGTTCCTGCTACAATAAACAGCATCAGAAAAAATCCGGCTGCTTTTTCCATTCCCGCTTTTCTTTCTATTCCTTTTTCTTTGACTTCCTCATAACTACAGCCATAAATCAGATACTGCATTCCTTTTTTTAATTTATCGATAAACCACCCGATGATCTGTACCGGATGAACCAATCCATGAGGATCTCCAAAAATTAAATCCAGTACAAATCCAAGCAGCATCGCACAAACCAGTTTCATTCCTTGTCTCTCCCTTTATGCATATTCAAGAATGCCTCAGCATCTTTTTGTACTTGCTTCTTCTGCCATGTCTACGAAACGTTTGGCAACTTCTCTGCAATTATGAAAATAAAAATGTGGGTATCCTGCCATAATTTTATCCTTTACATAAAGACCATTCCAGCATTTACCGGAATACTTCGTAATCTCACAGGCATCGCCCCTTTTATCCGCTTTTGAATAATGAAATTCATGAACGCGGATCTTTGTATCTTTTTTAAAAAATGCAGTGTCATAAAGCGCTTTCATCGTCACATAACCAAACTGCATGGACAGACGTTTTGTCATACGCACATCTGTATTGATCAGACCGAGCATTTCCTCCAAGCTGTCATCTGTCTCTACCAGATGATTGCAGACATACATGAATCCACCGCACTCTGCAATGATCGGCCTACCAGACTGTGCCGCCTCACAGATTGATTGCTTCATGGAAATATTATCTGCCAGCTCTTTTCGATAGGTTTCCGGATATCCTCCGCCAAGATAGATTCCATCTGTATCTTCCGGAAGATGCGTGTCATTTACAGGACTGAAATAACAAAGTTCTGCCCCTAACTGCTCTAAAATTTCCAGATTTTCTTTATAATAAAAACAAAAAGCTTTATCCTTCGCTACAGCGATTCTCGCCCGTTTCCTCTCCGGAACCTCCGGTCTCTTCACTTTAGGAAGTTCTTCTGCTCTTTGTCCGATTTTCAAAAGTAAATTAATATCTATACATTCTTCTGCTGTTTCACCAAGAAGATTTAAAATCTCATCAAGGTTATCAATCTCTGCTGCAGTCATCAAACCTAAATGTCTGCTTCCAATATAGATTCCTTCTTTTTGAGGGAAATATCCTACAACAGAAATACCAAGCTTTTCTTCAATTTCCGGCTTCATCAACTGATACATCCCTTTGCTGCATCGATTTAAGATAACGCCAGTAACCGGATTCTCCTGATATTCTATCATTCCTTTTATCAGCGGAACCATCGTGTGTGACATTCCTTTTACGTTAAATATTAATATCGTCGGCGTTCCTGTCTCTTTTGAAACAGTCCACGTACTCTTTTCACAACTGATCCCAACCCCGTCATAATATCCCATGACACCTTCTGTCACAGAGAAATCTACGTCCTGACTATCCTTTCCTACAAGATATCGCAAATCTTGTCCCGTTGAGAAAAAAGGATCAAGATTGCGACAATCTCTTCCGGTAATATGACTATGTAACATAGGATCTATATAATCCGGTCCACATTTATAAGATTGAATATGAATTCCTCTGTTTACAAGGGCCTTCAAAATACCACAGGTAATGCTCGTTTTACCACATCCACTGTTTGCACCAGCAAGCAATACCCGCGGCATCCGCTTTACACTTTCCATATATTCATACACCTCCATATTACCTGGGACGATCAATAAGAATCATCTTTATTCCAGTTTGCCGACAGGCTTCTACTTTTATATCCACTCCGCCTGTCTTTCCACTATCTTTTGAAACAAGAACTTCCGCTTTTGTCTCTTTAATAAGTTTCACATTATCTTCAACAGTAAATGGTGGCATTTTCCCAAAAACATGATCTTTTTGGTATCCGGCTTCCGCACATCCTTCCAAAGAAGAAATATTATCAAGTACACGAATAAAAAGACGATCGGCACCATCTTTTACTCCAGCCATATATGCTGCTGCTGTATTTACTCCCGTTGTAAGAAAAATATTGCCTTCTAATTCATTTAAAAGAGAAATTGCTTCCTGCACATCTTTTACATGAACAATTCCTTCATAACTATACTGAAGATTCCTTCTCTCGTATCGTTCATACAAAATACCGGCTGTCTGTGCTGCCTTCTTTACTGTCTCCGAAACAATTCTGGCAAACGGATGCGAGGCATCAATAATCTTTCTACAGGGATTTTCCTCAAAAAGTGTAAGAAAACCATCATAGTCAAGCCTTCCTACATGAATATCAATTCCGTATTCCAGAAGCATCTCTTTTCCAAGCTCTGTTGCCACGCTGGCAAGAATCCGCTCCTTTGGATTCGCCCTAAGCAGCTTCTCGATCACCTGTCTTGATTCTGTTGTCCCGGCAATGACCAAAACATCATACTTCATAAATAAATCCTTTCGCTTTCCGCCAATTTCTCAAATACAAACTACAGTGAGCTACATCTCACTCTTAATAATCATTGTTGTAAAATATCCGTATGCACGATCAGGAATCAGTGGACCGACATACTCGCCTTCCATTCCAACATTACTGATGATTATCGCATTATTCTCCATGCCTCTCTCCACCAGCAGATCATAAACTTCTTTTACATGACTTCCGACCTTCATGATAACCAGATTGTCAAATACGCCAAGTGTTTTCTCCACCTGATCGATACCCTTCAATGACGGAATCACACCAAAGCCTTCATTTCCTTCCACGATAGAAATGCCAGCCTTGCTCGCACCCGCACAAAAAGAAGGAATACCGGAAACCATCTCCACATCGTATCCAGCTTTTAAAAGGCGCTTATGCACATACGCATAGGTACTGTAAATTCCAATATCGCCAAGCGCAAGCATCGCAATAGACTTTCCTTCATCAAGAAGTTCCATAATTTCTTCTGCTGCTGCCTGACGGCAGGCTTCACGCTTTGCCTTATCTTTTACCATCGTAAAAACGATTTCCCGAATCTTTCCTTCAGGAATATCTACCGCACCTTTTGCGATATTTAAAGCGACACTATCCTCGCCTTCTTTTTTCACCGGCACTGCCACGATGTCACATTCTTCAATTAATCTTTTTGCTTTCAGAGTTAAAAGCTCCGGATCACCAGGACCAACTCCGATACCATATAATTTGCCTTTCATAATCTTCCTTTCCAGACGGATTTTGAGAAAGAAAAAGCAATCGTTTGAGTTATTATGTTTGGACCCAATTTTCAAATGAATATAAAAGAAGTTATTTTTGTTCCGTTGTGCTAAACGTTTCATTTTGCCTGATAGTACAGACTCGCTCGAAAACAAGCTCGCGAGTCTACAGTCAAAATTCCACAGCACAAAGTCACAAAATATCTTCTTTTATATTCATTTGAAAATTTTACTACAGGTAATCAAACTCAAACTCCTTTCTTTTTCTTCGTCAAAAATCCTGTCTATGTAAATCTATTGGTGGGTATAGTTAATCATTGTCTACTCTTCCCTTCTGGTGCTAGAGCATGTTTGAAAAATGCTTTCTGCAAGATGTGCGTTACAATTTGTGGAAGATTTTACCTGAATGAGGGCGGCGTAGCGGGCTACGTCAACTGAATGAAGGCAAAATATACCGCAAATTGGGACGTGCAGATTGCAGGAATGATTTTTCAAACACGCTCCAAAGCGTCTTTGGGAAGATTTTGATACAGAAAAGAAGATTGAACTTTATGACTTTGTGCTACGGAATTTTGACCATAGGAACTTCGAGCTCGTTCTCGAGAAGTTCCTGCTTTACTGGGCAAAATGAAGTGTTTAGCACAACGGAATAAAGTCAACTTCTTTTCGTTATCAAAATCGTCTTACAAAGACTCCGCCTTCTTCAGGTGTTTTACAAACATTTCTGCTATTGCGTCAATTTCCCCTAAGCCTTTCATGATGACTTCTGTTTCAAATCCATCTGCTTTTAAGATAGAGTCCCAGGAGTCGGCTTCGGCTCCAGCAAGGTCATTTCGGGCATGATCGCCTGCTACGATCATAAGGGGCATAACATATACTTTTTTAATCTCTCTTATTTTTAATCGACGGATAACATAGTCAAGGCTTGGGAATCCTTCTACCGTTCCGACATATGTGCTTTCATGTCCAAGGTCTCTGAGCATGTTTTCAAACTGGCTGTATGCGCTGTTGGCAAAGTGTTCTGTTCCATGTCCCATGAATACAAAAGCTTCGTCTTTCGCTAATGGCTTTTCTAATTCCTGCATAACGATCTCACAGGCTTCTTTGTAATCTTCCTCTTCGGTAAGAAGGGGAGTTCCAACTTTAATTGTTGGGATCTGATCTTTATATGCCAGAAGCATATTCATCATTTTGTCATATTCCAGTCCATTTATAATATGTGTTGGCTGACAGATTACTTCTTCGTAACCTTCTGCTACCAGTCGTTTCATCACTTCATCCGGATTATGGATAATGACATTTTTTGTTCTTGCCCATTTACGGATGATCATTCCTGAAGTAAATGCTCGATAAAAGTCATAATCCGGAAATGCTTTTTTGCAGGTTTCTTCAATGTTAACGATTGCCGGAAGTGCTTCTTCAAAGCTTGTTCCAAAGCTTACTACTAATAATGCCTTTTTCCCCATTTTTCTTTTCTCCTCTTATCTTAAATGTGTGCTGTAAATATCATTACCGGATTATTGGTATCCATAATATGATAACTGCCGATTTTACGTCCCCGTCCTACTGTTGCCTGAATCACATCAAAGTCTGCGTCATATTTTCCTAAGAGTTCATTCGCTTCTGCGATTGTTTCAATCGTTACCGCAGAAATAACTACTTTTATCTTCTTAGGAAATGCTGCAATTGTCTCTAATATCTGAGATAATTCTTTTCCACTTCCACCGATAAATACTTTATCCGGTTCCGGTAGAGTACATGCTGTCTTAGCTGCATCCCCTTCATAAATAAACAGGTTATCTGCTGAAAATTTTTCTTTATTTTTATAAATCAACTTTACCGCAGTTTCATTCCGTTCCACACTGTGAACCGTTCCAAATGGTACTTGTCTTGCACATTCGATTGATACTGATCCGGTTCCTGCTCCGATATCCCATACAATATCATCTGGGTGTAGCTTCATTTTATGAAGAATAAGTACACGAATTTCTTCTTTAGTCATTGGCGTTTTATCCCGCTCAAAATCTTCATCTGATAAAAAGCATGGACGCACAATCTGATGTGGCTCTGGATTTTTAATCATGGCTACGCAAAGAGATGGAAATTCTTTTTGTACCATCTCTTCAGGTGTGCCTGACTCAAGTAATTCGTCTTCATAAGAAAGATTTGCGCCGGCACAGACGGTAACATGATCCATATGATAGTCGAGCATGATCTGTGAGAGCCATGCCGGTCCCTGTTCCTTACTGCAAAGGAAAAATACTTTAGGATTCTCCGCTACTGCAAGGGCAATAGAACCTGCTGTTTTTGCTCTTCCATGTACACTGATAATCAATGCCTCTTCCATCGTTTCTCCAAATGCTGCTCCAAGCATTTGGAGCGAACCAACACCCGGAATAAGATCCACTTCCCAGCCTTCGCTGATCGGATCATTGCAAATGGTACGATAAAGACTGTACATAAGCGGATCACCGCTAACTGCCATCACAACATCCTGTCCTTTGGAAAGTATTTCTCCAATCTGCTCTAATGTATCTTTAATCTTTCCCATCGCGAGAAAGACCGGCTTACTATTTTCAGAATCCGCCTCACTATTGACATCCTGACACAGCTCTTTTAAAACCGGTAAGATTCTTTTTGCCGCAATTACGGTATGGGCTTTTTTCATTTTTTTAATTACTGCCGGTAAAATGTAATCGGCTTCGCCCGGTCCGATTCCGGCTACTGTTAATCTGCTCATTCTGCCCTCCGCAGTTATTTTGATTTTTCTGCCCTTTATAGTTCAACTATCGTTTATAATTCAAGTTGCTTTGCATCACTATTTTTTACAGGCTGAGAGTACTTCTTCTACATTTTTACTAGCTGCCAGAACTTCATTTTGTCCATCCAGGAAAATAATTCCCACTCTAGCCATCTTATGAGCGGTCTTCTCACAATACTCAGACGCTTTTTGTGCCATATCCGGCCAGATATCCATAAGTCCCTCTTCTTCCACAATCTTCATTGCCGCCTTCGTTGTAAGGCAGGAATACAGCTTTTGTATGACTAAAAGAGGGGCGCCATGAAGAGCTGCATGTGTACAGATTGTTTCGATACGGCCATCTGCCACATGACTGTGTGTATTCATTGTACCGGATGCTACTTTTACAAGCTTTCCGACAAACCCACCAATCAAAATATCAGTAAATCCTCTCTCGACCGCTTCTTCTATCATAAAGCCGATATAATTGCTTACCTGTAAAATGCACTGAAATTCGCCGTACTGCTCTTTTAACACCGTCTCTCCGGTTCCTCCAAGCACAAAAAGAATCGATTTATGTCCCTGTTTCGCATACATATCAAGCTCTGCGATCAGAGAATCTTTCATTGCTTCTTCGCTCATCGGCCGGACGATCCCCGTCGTTCCAAGAATCGAAAGACCATTTACAATGCCAAGCCGCGGGTTAAATGTCTTTTTGGCAAGTTCTTCTCCACCAGGAATACTTACGGTTATATTTGCCTTTTTATTGCCGATGATTTTGCGGATTGCTTTCTCTGCCATCTGACGTGGAACCGGGTTGATTGCCGGCTGTCCAGGAGGAATTTTTAATCCTTCCTGTGTAATGGTTCCGACTCCGTCACCACCAAAAAAGGAAATATCTCCCTCTTCCTCAAAAAGCTCCACCTTTGTAATAATCTCGCTTCCGTTTGTTACATCCGGATCGTCTCCGGCATCTTTTACTACACCACAGACTCCAATTTCTTTTGGAATAATATCCAGATAAAGCGTTTTTCCAATCGGCGTTTCTACTTTCACCACAGAAGGACATTTACCGGTTGTCTGCCAGATAACCGAAGCCTCCGCGCCACCTGTCATACAAGAGCCGGTGGAAACTCCTTCCCTTAATTCTTTCATAAATTTAATTCCAACACAGTTTTATAGCTGATATAACATTGCATTACAGATGGTTGCCGCAATATTGCTTCCGCCCTTTCGTCCCTTCGGAACGATAAACGGTACTCCGGCCTCCATGATCAGTTCTTTGGATTCTACTACATTTACAAAACCAACCGGGGCACCAATAATCAGTGCAGGGTTTAATTTGCCTTCTTTAATGAGTTCGTATAAGCGGATCAATGCTGTCGGTGCATTTCCAATAGCAAAAATAACGTTTTCTTTTTCTGCAAGAGCGGCTCCTCTTTCCATACAGATTGCAGCTCTTGTACATCCACGCTCTTTTGCCTCTTTTGCTACATCTTCATCGGACATAAAGCAGTGTGCTTCTCCGCCAAAAGATGCCAGCTTCTTTTTATTGATTCCTGACCATGCCATTCTTGTATCGGTTACGATATGTGCTCCATTTTTTAAAGCTTCTACACCGATATTCGCAGCATTTTCAGAAAAACATAAATTATCTGCATAATCAAAATCTGCCGAAGTGTGAATACATCTTTTTACAATGGAAAACTCCGGTTCCGGCCAGGTTCTCCCATTTAATTCACTTGTGATGATCTCCATGCTTCTTTTTTCGATTTCAGCAGGTTTTACGATTTGAATCTTATCTAACATAATGTCCTCCTGCGGTTTAATTCAATTCTTCATAAGTACCAAAGTTTGTCTGTTCAAAGCTAGGTAATTCCCAGTACGCTTTAAATGCATAATCTGCGATCGTAAATCCCATAACCGCTCCGGTTCCCTCTCCAAGACACATATTGGCAAGTATATATGGTTCTTTGCCAATCGCATCAAGGATTAAATTTCCGGCTGGCTCATTCGAACAGTGGGATGGGAAAAGATATGGTGCACATTCCGGTACCAAACGAATAGCGATCAGAGCTGCTACGGAAGAAATAAATCCATCGATAAATACCGGCACTTGTAATGCCGCTCCACCGATATAACAGCCAACCATACCAGCAATGTCAAGACCACCTACTTTAGAAAGAACATCAATCGGATCATTCGCATCCACCTGATTTAAAGCAATACTCTGCTTGATCACTTCTATTTTATGTTCTAAATCTTTATTCGTAAGACCGGCACCTTTTCCGGTTACTTTTTCTACACTCTGATCTAATAAAACAGAACAGACGGCACTACTTGTTGTTGTATTACCGATTCCCATTTCTCCGGTAGCAAACACATTATATCCTTTTTCTTTTAACTCAGCTACTGTATCAATGCCAACTTCGATTGCTTTGATTGCTTCCTCTCTTGACATTGCCGGTCCTTTTGCCATGTTGTCGGTTCCGTATTTAATCTTTCTTGGAAGGACACCCGGATTATCACAATCGGTTGCAATTCCGATATCAACAGGATACACATCTGCTCCACTCATGGAAGACATAATACAGATTGTCGCATTATGCTTTGTCATATTTTCTGTTACTGTTTTTGTTACTTCCTGTCCTGTCTGGGTAACTCCCTCTGCTACAACACCATTATCAGCCGCCATAACAATAACTGCTTTTTTTCCTAAATGCGGTTTCTTATCCCGGTAAATCCCGGCAAACTGTGTTACCATTTCTTCGAGCCTTCCCAGACTGTGAAGAGGCTTTCCAAGTGTATTCCATCTTGCTCGTGTATATTCCATCGCCTCTTCATCTAAAGGTTGAACCTTTTTAATCGCTTCCTCCAGAGTCATAATCATCTCCCCTTCTGCTGATATCTCTCTGCATTTATATTTTAAAAAACAAACAAGGATAACGGTACCATTCCTGTATACTTTGTAAGCGTTATCACTACGAGAAGTAATAATATTTCCGCAAGTTCACTCCCGGCTCCCATAACATCTCCGGTAATTCCACCGATCTTTCCTGTGATATACACCCGGAAAAGATAAGCAAATCCAAAAAGGATAGCAAAGATGAGAATTCCCCAGTATGAAAATGCCAGTACCATTGCTATCAGTCCTAAAATCACCGTTCCGATTACGGTTCCCAGACTAACGGTTCCTACATAAATACCGATCCCTTTTTCACGTGGGTAAATGGCTTTATATACGATTGCTCCCTGTACCATCTTACCGGCAATCGGCATAAGAAGAATCATCAACCAGCGGATATCACTGTAATAGATGCCGGCAAATTTCAGTGCCAGATCAAAACACATCGCCACCGCACCGTTTGTTCCGATACGGCTGTCCTTCATAATTTCAAGCATCCTCTCTCTCGTTCTTGCCGAATAGATTCCATCGGCAGTATCCGAAAGACCATCTAAATGAAATGCACCTGTCAGGCAAAGATTTGCCAGCATCGCAAAAAGTATTCCAAATACTTCCGGCAAAATAAGGCTGACTAGCAGAAATACTGCCATATCACAAAGTCCAAGAATCAGACCAACGACCGGATAATATAGAAATCCTTTATGCATATCTTCATCTTTTACTTCTCCAAGATCTACATTAACAGGGATTCTTGTCATAAAACCAAGAGTTAACAAGAAACGCTTTATTTGTGTCTTCATTTATTTTCGACCTTCTTCCGCTACATCCTGAATCATTGTTTCCACCATACCTCTGGCAGTGTATACAACAGCGGTTTTCTCGATGGAGAGACCATTCTCCTCCGCTGTCTTTGTCGTAACCGGACCAATACTGATATATTTGCCTTTTACATCATCAAGATTATCTACCATGGATACAAAAGCACGAACAGCACTTGAGCTTGCAAATGTCACGTAATCAACCATTTTGATCAGACGATTCAGCTCCTCTGCCTTTCTCTCATCATTTACCGTATGGTAAAGGGAAATACAGGTATGAGGAATTCCTGCTTCTTTTAATGCATCCGGAAGTACTCTGTTTGCTTCCTCTGCACGAAGGAGAAGAACACTTTCATCTTTTCCGATATGAGGAACCATCGCCTCTGCCATATCTTTTGAAGAATATGCTGTCGGAATAAAATCACAGAAAATTCCATGGTCTTCCAATGCTTTTTTCGTTCCGTCTCCAATAACAGCAAAGCGAATATGTGCTAAATCTCTGATATCTTTTCGGATTTCCTGCATTTCTTCAAAGAAACATTCCACACCATTGGCACTGGTAAATACAATCCATTTATACTTATCTATTTCTTTCAATGCAAGATCCAGCTCAGGAAGTCTCATCCTTTCGGTACGAATCAAACTAAAGGAGATTGCTTCTGCTCCTTCTTCTTTCAAAATCGGAGAAAGTCGGTCTACCATGGAAGTTGTTCCTGTTACAAGGACGCTCTTACCTGATAATGGTTTATGTCCATACCAGTCAAGTACCTGACGTAAACTTACGACATCACCGACAACCGTAATCGCAGGAGTCTTAATTCCCTCGCGCGCTACAACCTCTACAATATTCGCAAGTGTTCCTGTCGCAACACGCTGTCTTGCCGTTGTTCCTTCCTGAAGTACACCAACCGGTGTTGCAGGATCTTTTCCATTCTCCATAAGAGAAGCTACGATATTTGGAAGATTTTTAAGTCCCATAAGGAAAATCAACGTACCTTCCTCTTTGGCAAGTGTTTCATAATTCAGTACACTCACACCATTTTTATGATTCCCTTCATGTCCTGTAATCACATGGAAAGAAGAAGCAAAATCACGATGTGTTACCGGTATACCGCAGTATGCAGGAACAGAATAGGAAGAAGAAATTCCCGGTACGATTTCAAAATCAACTCCAGCCTCTCTAAGTTCCTGACCTTCCTCACCGCCTCGTCCAAAGATATATGGGTCACCACCCTTTAAGCGGACAACATTCTTGCCTTCTAAGGCAAGCTTTACTAAAAGTTCATTTGTTTCATACTGTTTTAAATGGTGATTGGAAGAACGCTTTCCGGCATAAATAAGTTCTGCATCATCTCTCACTTCATTTAGAAGAGAGCTGGATGCAAGATTATCATAAACAACAACATCTGCCTCTCTTAAAAGCTTAAGTCCTTTTCTTGTCATCAGATCTTCATCACCAGGACCTGCTCCAACCAGATATACCATGCCTTTGTTTACTTCGTGGGCAACGTTAATACCCAATTCTGTTGCTATTTCTACTTTGCCTTTTCCGTCCACTGCGCCTTCTATATTTACCGTCATATATGTTTTTCTACTATGAATTCCATCTTTCACATACATAGCACGCATGGAAAATTCACCATTTTCCTCACGACAAAGTGCAGCAGCCGGTGCATTACAGCTTCCGCCGATTGTCTTTAAGAAAGCTCTCTCCGCCATGAGAAGACATTCTGCTTTCTCACTGTGGATCGCTGCAAGGATTTCTTCCATCTCGGCATCTTCTGTACGACTCTCTACTGCAAGGATTCCCTGACCTGCTGCCGGAAGAAATACATCCGGGTCAAGATACTGATAATGCAATCCTTCTTCTTTTTCATATCCAAGTCTTTCGATACCTGCTGCCGCAAGAATAATTCCGTCATACTGCCCGTCACGAAGCTTACTTAAACGTGTCTGTACATTCCCACGAAGAAGCTTGATCGTTACATATGGATTGATTTCTTTAATTAATAATTCTCTTCGTAAAGAACTTGTTCCAACAATACTTCCCGGTTCTAATTCTTCTAAAGTTTTACCAGTTGTCGTTACAAACGTATCTCTGACATCCGCTCTGTCAAGAACAGCGCCAATTCCTAAACCTTCCGGGAAATCCATCGGCATATCCTTCGCACTGTGAACTGCAATATCGATTTCCCCAGAAAGAAGTTCTGCTTCAAGTTCCGCAGTAAATACTCCTTTCCCTCCAAAGGATGTAAGAGACTTATCAAGAATCTGGTCTCCCTTCGTATCAATCTTTACGATTTCCACTTCAAGTTCAGGAAATGCCTGTTTTATTTTATCTTTTACAATATCGGTCTGTATCAGAGCCAGTTTGCTCTTTCTTGTTCCGATTTTGATGATATTTTTCATCTTGTTCCTCCACCTATTCTACGTTCGCGAATCCGTATTTATCTTCATATCCTCTTGGTGTGATCATCTTTCCATCGCGTACATATGTATTGGAATTTCCGACAATAACAATACTAAACATATCGATCGGTGCATCTTTTACCGCATCTAATGTTGTAATATAAGAAGATTCTTCTTCTCTTCCTGCATGGCGGACAATGCCGACAGGAGTCTTTCCATCACGATATTTCATAAGAATCTCAGCTGCCTTTTCCACATAGTCTGCTCTCTTTTTACTCTTTGGATTATAGAGACATACAATGAAATCACCCTGTCCTGCACAATCTACTCTCTTCATGATAAGAGAATATGGTGTCATCAGATCACTCAAACTGATGATTGTAAAATCATGCATCAGTGGCGCACCAAGAACCGATGCTGCCGCACTTGCTGCTGTCACACCCGGAACTGTTTCTATTTCTACATCTGCTTTCTTTTCATTTGCAATTTCTAAAAGAATTCCTGCCATTCCATAAATTCCACTGTCTCCGGAACTTACCATTGCTACCGTTTTCCCTTCTGCAGCAAGATCAACTGCCATACGGCAGCGATCCATCTCCTTTGTCATCGGAGTTGCTACATATTCCTTATCTGGGAAAAACTTTTTCAGCATCTCTACATATGTAGTATATCCTGTAATCACATCTGCATTTTTAATTACATCAATTGCTTTTGCTGTCATATGTTCGTATCCACCAGGACCAAACCCAACTGCATATAACTTACCCATCATTTCCTCCTGCTAAAACCAGTATTTTCGTGTACTGATCTGCTAATATACTTGTCTGTTTTTAATGATTTAAGCAATGGAAAAAGGTTTCTAAATCTTCTGGAGTATTATTCTCACGTACCCAGTAAAAGAAATGATCAAATGCCTTTCCCACGCCTTTATGCTCTGCTACTTTTACAAAATTGTCTCTGACCTTTCCCATGACGGACAGTGACTTCTGGAATACCATCCACTGTTCAAACTGAAGCTCATACTCATCAAGAATTCCCGATGCAGCTTCTGCTTCTCTTAGCTTCTTCTGGTTATTCTCCTTTGCGATTCTTGTGAAATCATCAATATTATAGTAGCAGGTATCATCCACCGCACTGATCTTCGCTTCGATATCCATTGGCACAGCCAGATCGACAAATACTCTTCTTTTCGCTGTCACCAGCTGCTTCTTCATCTTGCTGTATGTCAGTGTATAATGTGGACTGGATGTCGCACTGATCACAACATCCATCTGATCTAAATAGTTATATCTATCCTCATAATCAATCGTTGTAAAGTCATCATTTCCATGCTTTGTATTAATCAGCTTATTCTTTCTTGTCGTAACATAGATATCTGCCTGATGAAGCGACTCCAGATTCATCAGTACGATTCCTCCGATTTTACCTGTCGCACCGATAATGAGAACCTTCTTATCTTTTAATGTGCCAAGCTCTTCCTCTGCCACTTTAAGCGCAAGTGTCGCTGTCGATACAGAAGTCTTTGAAAGTTCTGTTTCTGTCTTTACCTTCTTAGCTCCTGTAACCGCCATACGGAAAAATGTATTCAGATACACTCCCGTTGTTCCGGCTTCTCTTGCCTGCTTATGTGCTGTCTTTACCTGACCAAGAATCTGGTCTTCCCCGATTACCATTGAATCAAGACCAGCAGTCACCTGAAAAAGATGATGGATTGCCTTTTCTCCATGATAGAACAAAAGATAATTCCCAATATCTTCTTCCTCCTGTGCACCTGCTTCCCCAAGCAGAGTATCCTCCATCAGATTAAATACACATCCCTTGCTTTCCGAATCAGAATACACATACATTTCTGTCCGGTTACATGTAGATAACACGATACATTCCGAAACTTCAAGATGTTCTGTTATCTTCTGCATCATATGTTTTTGCTGCTCCTCGGTAAATGCAAACATTTCTCTTACATGAAGAGGGGCTATTTTATGACTGATACTAATTATCTGTATACCCATTTTTTATTTTCTGCCTCCAGCAAAATCATGCGGCTTACTCTTTTGCCTGTCTGAATTCATGTGTAAATGTCTTATCGTAAAGTTTGGAAAGTTCGTACTCATCTCCAAGGAAATCGCCTACAACGGTAAGCGCTGTCTTTGTGATTCCTGCCTCTTTTACTTTCTGTGCGATATTTGTCAGGTTACCGATCACGATCTTCTGGTCTTCCCAGGAAGCTTTGTATACAACAGCAACCGGTGTATCCTCTCTGTACTCTTCTTTCAGAGTATCTGCAAGCTGCTCGATCATTCCTACACTGAGGAAAATGATCATCGTAGAATTATGTTTTGCCAGATCTCTTAACTTTTCCTTTGGAGGCATTGGAGTTCTTCCTTCCATTCTTGTAAGAATGACTGTCTGAGATACTCCCGGTAAGGTATATTCTTTCTTTAATGCCGCTGCAGTTGCAAGGAAGGAACTAACTCCCGGAATAACATCATAGTCGATTCCAAGACGGGAAAGTTCATCCATCTGCTCTCTGTGCGCACCAAAAACAGCTGGATCTCCCGTATGAACACGAGCTGTCATCTTTCCTTCTGCCTCTGCCTTTTTCATCACCTCAATAACTTCTTCCAAAGTCATTGTTGCACTGTTATAAATCTCTGCACCCTCTTTTGCTCCGGCAAGCACTTCTTTATTTACCAGAGAACCGGCATAGATAATTACATCTGCCTGATCAATCAGCTTCTTTCCTTTAATTGTAAGTAATTCCGGGTCTCCAGGACCTGCTCCAATAAAATGTACCATTATTTTCTCCTTTGACTTTCTGTTTCATTTATTATATTTATAATTATTTTATTTCGTAAGCACATCAATTGTTCTCTGAATATCCTCATCACTATGTGCAGCAGAAATAAACATTGCCTCAAACTGTGATGGTGCTACATAGATACCATTTTCTAACATATAGTTAAAGTAATCTGCGTAAGCCTTCGTATCGGAAGAAGTTGCTCCCGCATAATCCTTCACATTCTCTCCTGTAAAGAAAGCACTCATAAGGGAACCAATCTGATTTACATGAATAGCAATACCCTGTTTCTCTGCTCTTACCTTATAAGCTTTGGCAAGCTTCTTTGTATTTGCCTCGATCTTTGTATAAAGTTCCGGATGATCTCTTAAAATCTCTAATGTCTTAATTCCGGCTGTTGTCGCAATCGGATTACCAGATAACGTACCTGCCTGATAAACCTTTCCTGTTGGGGAAATGTTCTTCATAATATCTCTACGTCCTCCGTAGATAGCCATTGGCATTCCACCGCCAACAATCTTTCCGAAAGTAGACAGATCCGGCTTAATGCCAAACCATTCCTGAGCACCACCGACACCAAGACGGAATCCGGTGATAACTTCATCAAATATAAGAATTGTTCCATTCTCCTCTGTAATCTCACGAAGGAAAGGAAGAAAATCATCGTCAGGAATAACAACGCCCATATTTGCTGCAACCGGCTCCACGATAAGCGCTGCGATCTGATCTTTATTATTCTCGAATAACTCTCTGACAGAATCTTTATCATTATAAAGAGCAACTAAAGTCTGCTCTGCAAAAGAAGCAGGAACTCCACTGCTGTCCGGTACAGACTGTGTTAATGCTGCAGAACCAGCCTGCACTAATAATCCGTCGGAATGTCCATGATAGCATCCCTTAAACTTAATGATCTTATCTCTTCCGGTAAATCCTCTGGCAGCACGAATCGCACTCATCGTAGCCTCTGTTCCGGAACTTACCATACGCATCATTTCCATGGATGGCACACATTCCTGCACAAGCTGTGCAAGCTGATTTTCCTTACCTGTCGGTGCTCCAAAAGTCAGACCGTCAAAGCAGGCTTTTACTACTTCTTCAAGTACTTCCGGATGAGAATGTCCAAGAATTCCAGGTCCCCAGGAACAAACATAATCAATAAACTTATTCCCATCTACATCATAAACATAGGAACCCTTTGCATGGTCAATAAATAAAGGATTCCTTCCTACTGCACCAAATGCTCTAACCGGTGAGTTTACACCACCTGGCATCAAATCAAGTGCAATTTTATATAACTCTTCTGATTTTACTGTGTTCAACACTTTCTCCTCCTTATTAAAAAAATGAGATTATATTTACTTATTTTTTATACTTTTCGTAACCTTCAGAACAAGATCTCCTATACTGTCTCATTCTGCCTCGTTCGATTATACCATGAATCTCTTTTTCACTAAAGATAGTTTTCGTAAAAAGAAGACAAAAAAACACCATTAGCGGCAGAAAGTTTTTGCTAATAGTGCTTTTTTTATCAAATTATATTCAAATATCATTATTTTATGTGTGGAATATTACAAGTATGGTGGAATATTCTGAGTTGCCGCAGGCAAGGGAGACGCTGTTCAAGAGATGAGATACTAAAAATTAACACTTAAATTTTAGTAATGGGACAGGTCTCAAAAACAGACACTTAATAAAAAATGAATTAAGGATACTGACTCTTCGGCAGCGGCGTCCGTCTTATTCTCCCTGCAAATTGGACAAATAGTCTCGAAGTTCTCCCAAAATCATCTCCTGACTCTCCCTCGTATGAATTAATGCGTAATACTTTCTTCCATACTTACCTTGTCGTTCTTCTTCCTGGATTCCGACTTCTTTTCCTTTTTCTGTTACATGTTTTACTTTTTCTTCGCCTTCTGTGGCTTCTTCAATATATCCTTTTTGTATCAGTAAGGTATTGACAAACGCTGCAGTTAGTTTTTTGCGGTTTTTCTGGTCTTCTTCGTCACAAAGTTCGTTAATCCGGTTTGTGAGTTCTGAAATCATACAGGTATCGGTCAGTTCCACTTCGTCTAATTTTCCCGGTGCGATATAAAATGGCAGTTTCTTTTTTCTTGCAGGAGGAGTTTCTACTGTTATTCCTGTTGTTTCCTCTATTTGTTCTGGTGTTAACTCTATTGTTAATTGCAGAGTTTCTGCATCTGCTCCACCGGCTGCACTCTGTTCTTCTAAAAAGTCTATAATGATTTTGGTAAAATATTCCCCATAACTTTGAATTTTCTGCACACCCATTCCGTACACTGTTTCCATATCTTCATTGTCTACAGGACATTTTGCACACATATCTGTTAATGTCTTATCGGAACAGATTATATATGGTGGAACTCCTTTTTCTGCAGCAAGTTCTGTCCTGCACTTACGAAGCTGCTCGAACAATTCCTGCCCTTTCGGAGTCAGATTGGCAAGCTGGAACGCTTTTTTCTTTTCCTTTTTGGTCTGGATGTAGCTTTCCTCTTCCTCATCTTCCACAACCACACAATTACTACATTTATCGCAGGTACATGGACTGTTATCTCCGAAATAAGATAAAATGAACTGGCGCAGGCATTGCTGTGTTTCACAATAATCAATCATCTGGTTTAATTTTCGATAGTCATTCCTTAAGACCTGAGTGTCGCTGTCTATACTTTCCATACTCTTATATTCTAAAAGCCGCTTATTTATCATGATATCCTGCTTAGAAAAAAATAATACACACTCTGCTTCTTCCCCGTCACGACCAGCACGCCCTGCCTCCTGATAATAATATTCAAGACTCTGTGGCATGTTGTAATGCAGCACATATCGGACATTTGATTTATCAATACCCATTCCAAACGCATTTGTCGCAACCATAACACGAATCCGGTCATAGGTAAAATCGTCCTGATTTTTCTTTCGTTCCTCTAAAGATAATCCTGCATGATAATGCCCTGCCGCAATGCCATACTGCTGCAAAAGTTCATATATTTTGTCTACATTCTTTTTCGTTGCACAATAAATGATTCCACTTTCGTCTTCATGCTTTTTGACATAATTCAAAATGCTATTATCCTTCTCTTTTCCACCTTTTCTGGTCACCGCGCGAAAGAACAGATTCGGTCGGTCAAATCCTGTCACAACTGTCACTGGATTTTGCAAACGCAGACTTTTCATAATATCCTGCTTCACCCGTTCCGTTGCTGTTGCAGTAAATGCACTTACAACCGGACGCTTTGGTAACTGTGCAAGAAAATCTGCAATTCCAACATAACTTGGACGGAAATCCTGTCCCCACTGAGAAATACAATGTGCCTCATCCACCGTCACCATAGAAATATCCACCTGGCATGCAAACTCCAGAAATCGTATCGTATTCAGCCGCTCCGGCGCCACATAAATAATCTTATATCTTCCCTGTGCCGCATAAAAAAGGGCAGTCCGTATCTGATTATCCGTAAGAGAACTGTTGATATATGCGGCATGTACGCCGGCCTGATTGAGCGCCTTAACCTGATCTGTCATCAGCGAAATAAGCGGTGAAACTACAATCGTAATTCCATCTAACATCAGTGCAGGAACCTGATAACACAGGGACTTTCCTGCACCTGTTGGCATAATACCGAGGACATCCTTTCTTTGTAGAATTCCTTCTATCAGTTCCTGTTGTCCTGGACGCAGGCTGTCGTAACCAAAGTAGTGTTTTAATGTTTCATTTATGTTCAAGAGCTTCCCCTTTCCATTTTATTACAATTTCCATGTAAAAACAAGAGACGTTCTGAATTACGTTTTTCTCTTTGGAGTTCATTGTATTCCTGTTCTGAAATAACAACCTGACAATGTGAAATTCTCACTTTTGATGATTTATAATCCACTGTAATAATTCCTCATATTCTACTTTACCATCTGCTAGCGACAAAATTATGTCTATCAATTCTGCCTGTGTATACACAAGCTCATATCCATTTAATGCAAGAAATACAAGCATTGCATGTACTCCAATCCTTTTATTTCCATCTAACATTGCATGATTTTTTACCAGACCATAGCATAATCTAGCTGCTTTCGCCTGTATGCTTGGAAAAAGTTCTTCCCCCGCAAAGGTTTGAAATGGTGTTTCCAGAGCTGATGACAAAAGATTTTTATCTCTAATCCCATCAGTGCCTCCTGTTTCCTTTATCAATTGGCTGTGCATCATCAATATTTGTTTCTGATTTAGCCTTATCATTTCGCAAGTTCCTCATACGCTTTTTTATTACGTTCCTTCAGACGTCTGGAAATATTCATAACATCTTCATCTGCTGCAGTCTTATCCTGTTCTGCCTTGCTAAAATCAATTACTAAATATCTCGGTGTATTATTTTTTAATATTACTGCGTTTCCTAATTCATCTACAATCTTTGTTACTTTAGAAAAATTCTGGTTTGCCTCAGTTATTGAAATCATTGCATTTGTATCTATTATCATAATAGCACCTCTTTCTATAGATATATTGTTAATAATATTATAATAAATTATACCTATGAATTCAACCTATAATTTGTCAACTCCTAATTGAACAAAATCGTTGCGCGATGACTTACGAAAGCTACGCGCAGCGATTTTGTTTAATCAGATGCTACTTTATAATCTTCATATTGTATCGTCCAACAGGTTTTATCTTCCTGTGTAATTGGTCGAATTACTCTGCATCATATAGAAAATCCGAATCTTCTTGCAACGAAGATTATCGTACCACATAAGCTTATCGAACGTCATAGCTGTGCTAAGTTAAAGTGGTATATTGGAATCAGATTTTGAGATTCTACATTTTCCTATTAAAATATATTTGAAAATGGGCTGTAATATCAAAATCTGATTCTTTTCTTCTAATTGTCTAATCTTCTAACTTCCAGATATCTCTGTTGTATTCTTCAATCGTTCTATCAGAAGAGAAATATCCTGCTTTTGCAATATTCACAAGCATCTTCTGTACCCATTCTTCTCTGTTTTCATAGTCAGCATATGCCTGCTCTCTTGTCTTTACATACTCATCAAAATCAGGGAAGGTCATAAACCAGTCTTTAGAAACAAGTTCATTAAATAATCTCTCTAATCTGTCTTTATCACCAATTGCTTTTAATTCTTCTCCTGTTATGAAGTCTACAGCTTCTTTGATCGCTGCATTTTCATTATAATATTTTGCCGCATGATAGCTTCCCTGCGCGTATCTTTCAACAACCGTATCACTCGAATCTCCAAAAATATAAATATTATCATCACCTACGAGTTCATGAATCTCAACATTCGCTCCATCTTCTGTTCCTAATGTAAGCGCACCGTTAAGCATAAACTTCATATTACCTGTACCACTTGCTTCTTTAGAGGCAAGAGAAATCTGTTCTGAAATATCGCAGGCTGGAATTAATTTTTCTGCCCATGTTACATTATAATTTTCCACCATCACAACATTAAGATACGGACTTACTTCCGGATCATTATTAATAAGCTGCTGCAGACAGAGGATAAGATGAATGATATCCTGAGCGATTATGTATGCCGGCGCTGCCTTCGCTCCAAAAATAACGGTTATCGGTGTAGATGGTTTCTTTCCTGCCTTAATCTCCAAATATTTATGGATAACATACAACGCATTCAACTGCTGTCTCTTGTACTCATGCAGTCGCTTAATCTGAATATCAAAAATAGAATTTTCATTAATCGTAACATTCTGTTTTTCCATCAATGCCTTCTTTAATTCCATTTTCTTAGCAGACTTTATCTCAAGAATCTGTTTTAATACTTTTTCATCATTTTTATAATCTAACAGCTTTTCTAACTGCATCGCATCTTTTTTAAATCCATCCCCGATAAGAGAAGTGATAAGTTCTGTCAACTGTGGATTGCAGTGCAACAGCCATCTTCTAAAAGTAATACCATTTGTCTTATTATTAAACTTCTCTGGATAAATTTCATAAAAATGATGCAGCTCATTGTTTGTAAGAATCTCTGTATGCAAAGATGCCACTCCATTAACGCTAGAAGAATAATGAATATCAATATGAGCCATATGTACTCTTTCTTCTCCGTCAATAATATATACTGCCTGATTATGGTATTTTCTTCTTACTTTATCATCTAAAACTTCGATGATTGGCATAAGCTGTGGCACTGCTTTTTTCAGGTAATAAATCGGCCATTTTTCCAACGCTTCTGCAAGTATTGTATGATTTGTGTAAGCACAGCTCTTTGTTACCGCTTCAATCGCTTCATCCATCTCAAGACCTCTCTCCACAAGCAGACGGATAAGCTCTGGAATAATCATTGTCGGATGCGTATCATTAATCTGAATTACCACATAATCCGAAAGGTCATGTAAGTTGCAGCCCTTCGCAACACATTCATCAAGAATCAACTGTGCCGCACTAGAAACCATAAAATACTGCTGATAAATTCTAAGAATACGACCTGCCTCATCACTGTCATCTGGATAAAGGAAAAGAGTAAGATTCTTTTTAATATCTTCCTTATTAAAATTAATTCCATCCTCTACAATACTTTCATCCACACTCTCTATATCAAATAAATGTAACTTATTTGACGTATTATTATATCCAATAACATCGATATCATACATTCTTGATTTCACTGTCATCCCTTTAAACTTAATGTCATATGTCACATCCGTTTTTGTAAGCCAGCTTTTCTCTGTAAGCCATGGATCCGGCACTGTTGTCTGCATATTATTTTCAAAAACCTGTCTAAACAATCCAAAATGATAATTCAATCCAACACCATCGCCGTTTAATCCTAAAGTCGCAATAGAATCAATAAAGCATGCTGCTAATCGTCCAAGTCCTCCATTACCAAGAGATGGCTCCTTTTCAAACTCTTCGATCTCACAAATATTTTTTCCATTCTGTGCAAGCTCTTCCTTTACCTCGTCATAAATTCCAAGATTGATAAGATTATTAGATAATAACTTTCCGATCAGGAATTCTGCGGATATATAATATAATTTTTTCTTAGAATTACCATGCTGCTTACCAGAAGCTATTTTCTTTGTTAATGTAAGCAATGCATAATAAAGCTCCTCATTTGTACACTCTGAAATTGATTTACCGTACTCTGTTTTTACAAATTCTGAAAGTTTCATATTGTAATACCTCCCTTGAAAAAATAATGTTTCTCGTGCATTTATACTGTGATTATATTATAATACTGTCAGAGCTTAATTTATTGCAGTACAATCTTATATTTTTGCACAATACTATCTTTTTTAACATTTGGCTTTGTCGATATGTAATGTAGTATTACAGATTTCAAGTCGAGCAGACTCCCACCTCTTTCAGGTGGTGAGTCTGCTCGACTGAGATAAAACATATATGATACCAAACGCTCCTGCATACATATTACATATATTTAAGAAAGGAAATTCTCGAATTTATCTTTAGATTTAATACGTAAATTTAACGCATGAATTTAACATCTAAATTTAATGGATAAATTCAATACAGGAATATATATGGATAAACTTCAATACAAAATATATCACGAAAATAAAAACCATACTCCAGACGACTTTCCATACAATACTTACTTATGTTCCATTCCCCTAGACTTTCAGTCGGTAAACCTTCACTGGCACGATGAAGTCGAAATTATTGTTATAAAAAAAGGAATCGGTATTGTCAGTGTAGACTTAACCACCTATTCTGTCAGTGCCGGAGACATTATCTTTGTTCTCCCCGGACAGCTTCATTCCATCAGCCAAAAAGACAATGAGATTATGGAATATGAAAATATCCTGTTCAAATCCAGCCTCTTAAAATCATCTGGTTGCGATTTATGCAATGATAAATTCATTCAGCCGCTTTTTTCAGGCAGCCTTAATATCTGCCCGGTAATTAATAACCAGACTCCATATTATCCTCCAGTCATCACCGCCATCAACGAAATCGATCACCTGTGTGATTTACGCCCCTATGCTTACCAGCTATCTGTCAAAGCACATTTATTTCAGATACTATATACTCTGGTTTCAAATTGCGGGCAAAATAAAATCAAACCAATCAACCAAAAATCTCTCCAAAAAATAAAGACGATATTATCCTATATCGCCGACAATTTTCAGGAAAATATTGCGATTGAAGACATAGCAAATTATTGCTTCTACAGCAAGTCCTACTTTATGAAATTTTTCAAAGAAACTATGGGGGTAAGTTTCATTCAGTACCTCAACGATTATCGCCTAGAAATTGCCGCCGAGTTACTCACCACAACAACTGATACTATTTTGGATATTGCAATTGCTACCGGATTTAATAATATTTCTTACTTTAACAGATGCTTCAAAAAGAAATATGGCGTTTCGCCAAGAAAGTATCGATGTTAAAGACAGACGAAAAAAGAAATACTACCATATCCCATCTGCTCTGTAGTCGCATCTGGGATATGGTAGTATTTCTTTTTTCTGTGTTTTGGCTCCAGAAGGGGGAGAAAGCAGAAGACTACTGCTTGCTCGGAAGATGTATTATCCAAAAGATTATTTTCTCTCTTTAACAAACAGTAAAGAGAAAGGCCATTATCATCTTATCATTTTGACAGCATTACGGAGACAGTATCAGAATAAGCCACGACCTTCTGATCTGTTCCCTTTATCCCTCCCAAGACTATTGAATTCATTCCTTCTGGAGCCAACACACAGAAAATAAAAAGAATAGACCATTGCAAATATAATATGAGAGCAAGTAAATAAAAATGCCTGACAGGCATACTTCCTGAGTAGTAGCAGACTCCTGACTTCTCCCCCTTCTCTCCACTCAAGACTATTGAATTCATTCCTTCTGGAGCCAACACACAGAAAATAAAAAGAATAGACCATTGCAAATATAATGTGAGAGCAAGTAAAAATGCCGAAAAGGCATTTTCTACGCAGTGATATCTTTATATTTGCAATGGTCTATTCTTTTTATTTTCGTCTGTTTCCCCCAAATGAATTAAATAGTAAAATCCTGTTGCGTTACGATAAATGTCCGATTATAATTGTAGGGTAACATTTTTACTGGAAAGATATAAAGAACTCTATGAATATAAATTTTTAAGGAGGAAAATTATGAGTGACGTATTAAATAAAATGAAAACAAGAAGAAGTATCCGTAAATTTAAATCGAATATGGTTCCGCAGGAAGTTTTAGATCAGATTATTGAAGCAGGGCTTTATGCTGCAAGCGGAATGGGCGAGCAGTCTCCTATTATCATTCAGGTTACTAAGAAAGAATTACGTGACGAAATTTCTAAAATGAACTGCGAGATTGGTGGTTGGAAAGAAGGTTTTGACCCATTTTACGGTGCGCCTGCCATGTTGATCGTTCTTGCTAAAAAGAGCCGTCCAACCTATGTATATGATGGCAGTCTTGTAATGGGCAACCTCATGCTTGCAGCTCACGAACTTGGAATCGGAAGTTGTTGGATTCACCGCGCTAAAGAAGAATTTGAATCTGATTGGGGTAAAAATTTCCTGAAATCTTTAGGCATCGAAGGCGACTATGAAGGAATTGGTCACTGCGCATTAGGTTATGTTGATGGAGAGTATCCTGCTACTCCAGCAAGAAAAGAAAATCGTGTTTTCTATGTTAAGTAACCCATTAAAAACATTGACAAAAAAGGAATGGCTGCTTTGGCTTGCATCCCTCGCTGCTGTAATCATTTCAAATCTTGCAACGAATGATTTAGATTTGCTTACATTAATCTCGGCACTCCTCGGTGTCACTTCACTGATTTTTGCCGCAAAGGGAAATGTCTGGGCACAGTTTCTGATGATTGTTTTCTGCATTTTATATGGTATCATTTCTTTCCGTTTTCACTACTGGGGAGAAATGATTACCTATCTTGGAATGACTCTGCCGATGGCTGCCTGGTCAGCGATCACATGGCTTCAAAACCCATCCGAAGAAAATGAAAATGAAGTAGCAATTCAAGCATTAAATAAAAAACATATCATCGGATTAATTATCAGCACAATTATTGTTACCGGCATTTTTTACTATATCCTTATGTGGCTGGATACACCAAATATTATGTTCAGTACCTTGTCTATTGTAACAAGCTTTGTTGCGGCATCACTTACTATGCTGCGTTCTTCATACTACGCTATGGGATATGCCGCAAACGATATCGTGTTAATTGTACTCTGGGTGCTTGCCTCACTTGAAAACCCTGCCTACATCCCTGTTGTAGTAAATTTTGCGATTTTTCTTTTAAATGATATGTACGGATTTGTGAGCTGGAAAAAGAGAGAGTTAGAACACGCTCTAATACAATAGAAAAAACACTAATATATAAAAATTGAGCAGGAGGATTCTCTATTATGAATAAACAGGACATTTATAATTATTTAAAAGAAAATAATATCTGGCACGAAATTACGGAGCATAAAGCAGTTTATAACATGGCGGAACTTGCAGAAGTTGATATTCCATATCCGGAGGCCGATGCAAAGAATCTTTTCGTACGCGATGATAAAAAGAAAAACTTTTATCTTATCACTGTTCGTGGAGACAAGCGTGTCAATTTAAAAGAATTTCGTAAAGCCAATGGAACCCGTCCTCTAAGTTTTGCTTCTGAAGAAAATCTTATGGACATTATGGGGCTTATCCCTGGTGCTGTAACACCTCTTGGCATCTTAAATGATACGGAAAAAAAGGTACATTTTTATTTAGATAAGCATTTTCTTGAAGAGCCGGGTCTTGTCGGAGTTCATCCAAATGATAATACTGCTACTGTATGGCTGAAAACAGAAGACTTAATCCGTATTCTTGAAGAACATGAACATGATGTGACACTGGTATCTTTAGATTAACAGCAACTATTGTATAATAGTTACCCCCATTGCCAAACCGTAGTGGGGGTATATTTATAGCAAACGAAAGGATTTATTTATGAACACCGCTTATTTTTACCTCACCGATGAAGGCGGAAAACTTGCTCACAAACTGGCTGCCGCTCATCCTGGTGATATTTATAATAAAGAAAATTTTAAAGAAAATCTGCGAGCAGGCTTTGGCAGATACGATTCGCTTGTCTGCATCATGGCAACAGGAATCGTTGTGCGTATTCTTGCCCCGCTAATTGTACACAAGACGAGTGACCCGGCGGTTGTTGTTTTAGATCAGAAAGGAAAATATGCCATCAGTCTCCTTTCCGGACATCTTGGAGGAGCGAACGACCTCGCTCGTGAAATGGCTGTCATTTCCGGTGGCGAAGCTGTCATCACTACCGCAACCGATGTAGCGGGCGAACTTTCTTTTGACACTTTTGCAAAAAAACACGATATGGCAATTGAGAACATCGGACAGTTAAAACATATCAGCGGTGCGTTACTTTCCGGGAAAAAAGTAAACGTCTTTACCGATAAAAATGCTGCGGAACTTTATCCGGAATTATCCAAAGAGCAGAAACGAGGAATGATTGCTATTTTACCTCTCTCCGAGTTTTTCAAAACTTATGCTATTGAATCCAACATTCCAGCTGTGGTAATTGATGAAAGGCTTTTTGTGTCCAACTCCACTGTTCCACAGGCAGCTCCAGTTCTCTATCTTCGCCCATGCACTATCTGTGCCGGCATTGGCTGCAAGAGAAACATGGAACAAAAACCGATTGAGGAGGCACTTTTACAGACATTAAAAGAAGAGGGAATTCACCCTCTTTCTCTAAAATGTATTGCAACCATCCCACTGAAATCCGATGAACCCGGAATTATTGGAACCGCCGCAAATTTAAATGTACCATTACAGATTATACCTACCGAAGAAATCGAAAATCTGGATATCAGTCAGCTCGGTATCCAGACTTCCGAATTCGTTGCCAGCCAGACGGGAGTCCTATCTGTTTCCACAGCCTGTTCTTATCTGGCATCCGGCAAAGGAGAAATACTTAAAGATAAAGCAAAGTATAAAGGAATCACAATTGCTCTATCAAAAGAACGCTCTTGATTTGTAGATTTGGAACAGACGAAAAAAGTAATAATGCCCTATCCCATCTGCTCTGTAGTCGCTGTATTTAAGATGCTCACCCGCATCTTAAACACGCTCCGAAGCCGCATCTGGGATAGGGCATTATTTCTTTTTTCTGTGTTTTGGTACCACATGGAATGAATTCAATAGTCTTTGGGAAGGATTCAGAATACTTCTGCTCTCTCCCCCCTTCTGGTGCCAACAAACAGAAAATAAAAAGAAGAGACCATCGCAAATGTAATGTGGGAGCAAGTAAAAATGCCGAACAGGCATTTTCTACGCAGCGATATCTTTACAGTTGCGATGGTCTATTATTTTTATTTTCGTCTCTTTCGCCTCACAAATTAGTATTTAATCTCTTCTAACACTTTGGAGAACGGCATCTTCCCTCCAAATAAGTCGAGTGCACTTCCAATGGTTACATCCACTTTATTTTTCCCAAGTTCTTTTAACTTTCTTAAATCTTCAAAGGAACTTACTCCTCCTGCGTAGGTTACCGGGATTCCATCCCAATTGCCAAGTAATGCAGCGATATCTTCTTCGATTCCACCTGCTTTTCCTTCTACATCTACTGCATGTACAAGAAATTCATCACAATACTCTGCAAGTTCAGATAATACATTTTCTGTAAGTTTCACATCGGTAAACTTCTGCCAGCGATCTGTGACGATATAATAATCTTCACCTTTCTTTCGACAGCTTAAGTCAAGAACAAGATGTTCTTTTCCAGTTACTGCGACAATTTTTTTAAGGTTTTCATAATTAATCTTTCCATCTTTAAAAACATAGGAAGTCACGATGATATGGGATGCTCCTTTTTCCAGAAAAAATGCCGCATTATCCGCTGTCATCCCACCTCCGATTTGAAGTCCTCCCGGATAAGCCGAAAGTGCCAGACAGGCTTGTCTGACATCTTCCTCATAATATTGGCTTCCTGCCGGATTTAAAAGAATAATATGCCCCCCTTTTAGTCCGGCATCTTTGTATAATCCGGCATAAAAATCTCCATCTTTTTCTGAAACGAAGTTATCTTTTGCATAGTCTCCCTTATCTAAAAGGCTGCCACCGACAATCTGTTTCACTTTTCCATTATGTATATCAATACATGGTCTGAATTTCATAAACTGTCCCTTTCATTTTTTCAAGAATGCCGAAGCATTCTTATCGCAAGATACGTTGATGCAACGCATAACATATTTCTAATGAGTAATTCTCTTATCTGCATTTCCAGAGAAATTATTTTAACTCAATCATTTCTCTGTCATACGGTACATAGACATTTCCTTTATAATATTTCCTGGCTTCTTTTTTATAAAGAGATTTTCTCTTTCGAATATTTTTATCTTCCGTATGCCATAATAACAGATTCTTTACTTCTAACTTCTGCGCCAGTTCTGCGCTGTCTTTTACCGTACCATGATGTTTTTCATATGGCTTAAATTCATCCTTTTCTTTATCTAAACAAAAAGCTTCATGTAGAAAGTAATCTGTCTGGTATGCATATTCAAAACAATGCTCCTGATATGGCTCATCACCGCAAAATGTCAAACGCTTTCCATTATTTAAAGTTGTCACAAAGCCAAACTGCCTTGCTTTTGTAGATCTTATATCGAAAAACTTGACTTTATAATCTAAAATCTGTTTTTCTTCTCCATCCTGTACCGGACAAAGAATAATTCTGTCTCCTATTAGCTTCGTAATCTTTTTAACCAATGTCAGCTCACAAATAGTTTTAAGTACATTTACCAGGCCATCATGACAATAAATCGTACAGTTTCCTTCATATTTTCCCTTTTGAATTGCCTGACCAATCACACGAATCATCCAGATCATTCCCAAAAGATGATCCGTATGTTCATGCGTAAGGAAAATATCATGAATCTCTGTAACCGGAATATTCATTTTTTCAAGCTGAGTAAGTATACCATTCCCACCTCCGGCATCTATCATAAAGTATCTTCCCTTTTTGTCCTGAATAATAGAGCAGGTATTATAACATTTTGTAACGGATGCATTTCCTGTTCCAAGTACGATTAATTTCTCCATAATGTTTCCTTTCTATAACTCTATTTTTATTTCTTATTTATTTTATGTTTTTCTACTTTTTAGCGAGTGAGCTTTTATTGAATAAATCTATCCCTGATAAATTTGTTTCCGATAACATTCAAATGCTGACGGAATTGCATATTTTTCTTCTAAATCTTCTCTTGATACGGCAATCCATTCTTCCTTTTCTAAAAGTTTCTCTGAAATATCTCTCATTTGAAGACGATATCCCCTCATCTGCCATTCCACATGAGAAAAAATATGCTTTCCTTCACCCAATGGCTCTATCATATAATCTCCGATTCCCCATTTTTTCATCTGTTCAGATAACTCTTTTGCAGAAAGCTCGCCATCAACATTAGGCAATTCCCATAATCCACTTAAAAGCCCTTTCTCTGGCCTTTTATGTAAAATAATCTTATCAGATACTTCTATTAAGAATACAGCCTTTTTTTCAATTTTTCTCTGTTTCTTTTTTGCTTTTACTGGAAAATCTGTTTCCCGTCCATATTTATGTGCCTGACAAATAGATTCCCATGGGCAATTCTCACAAAATGGTTCTCCATTTGGAATACAAATCGAAGAACCCAAATCCATCAATGCCTGATTAAAATCCCCCGGACGTTCCTTCGGCAATACCCGTCGCACTTCCTGACTTATTTTCTTTTTAACCGAAGCTTTATTGATTTCACCATCTTCAGCAAGAATTCTTGAAAAAATTCGAAGAGCGTTCCCGTCTACTGCCGGTTCCGGAATTCCAAATGCAATCGATGCAATCGCACCTGCTGTATATTCTCCTACGCCTTTAAGAGATAATAGTTTTGAATAATCTGCCGGAATTTCCCCATCAAACTCCTGCATCACCTGGAGTGCAGCAACCTTTAAATTTCTTGCTCGATTATAATAACCAAGCCCTTCCCACAACTTCATAAGTTCTTCATCTGGAACTTCAGATAATGCCTTCACATCCGGCAGTACTTCCATCCAACGGTCATAATATTTTTTCACCGCTTCTACTCTGGTCTGTTGCAACATAATCTCTGAAATCCACACATGATATGGCGTTGGCTCACTTCTCCATGGTAAAATTCTTGCATTATAATCATACCAATCCAGTAAAACCTCGCCAATTCCTGTCGGTGCTACCTGCAACGGAACACAAATTTCCTTCCACGCTCTTGTAAGTTTCTCTATAGAAAAAGCTGCATTAGCCGGACTGGTTGAAGGCAGCTTTATTGCCTTTCTACCCGTTTCCTTCTCCTGATACTTTCTATAGTACTCATACGACTTTGCACCATTACAAAATATTTGTTTAATATCTGCATTCTCTAATATTTCAGATAAATCATTCGGAACCACGTTACGAATACTGCTATCCGATGAACCGATAATATCACAACTGTGGATAACATCCCATACAGCTATATGATTTTTATGAAGAAATTCTCTTTTCTCCTCTATCGTTTCCGGTTTATTCTCAGAAAAAATACCTGCTAAAAGCTTCCAGAAACGATTCTGCGGATGCCCGTAAAAAAATGCCTCTTCTCTGGATTTTACCGATGGAAAACTTCCCAATATCAAAATCTTTGAATCTTTATCATACAGAGGCGGTATCGGATGTACAATCTTTTGTCTCTTTGTCTCATCTAGTTTCATAATAAAATACTTTCCTTTTCTCTAGCAACAACTCATAATCTTACCTTCGTTAGTATACCATAAAACTCGAATCTCATATATCTATTATGTAGCTTATACATTCAAGAATGCTCCACTGATACTGATTTGTTATCGCCATCTACAGAGATGGGAGTCATCTCACATCTGATATAATTTGCAATCAAAAAACAAAAAAAGAACTATCGCATCAAGATTCTTTTATATAAAATACAGAAATAACTTTTCATTAAAAAATCTATATTCTATATAAAATCATCCGATTGCAATAGCTCCTTTTCTATTTTAATCTATCCAATATCTCTTAATCTACCTTTATCTATTCTTATGTATTTTATCTATTCTTCTATAATCCTCTGTATTCTTCTTTATCCTTCCTTATCCTCTTTTATTTCGGTACCTCTATACTTTATTTTCTTCTTTTATAACACTTTTTATTCTCTACAGACATATCAAACATATCTTGACTAAAAAATCTCATACTCTTTCCCATGCTTTTCAAGCCAGATACGACATTCTCTATATTCAGGCATAACCTTTTCCATCTCATTCCAGAACTTACCCGAATGGTTCATAACCTTTAAATGTGTCAACTCATGTACAATAATATATTCTATAATTTCCATCGGGAGCATCGCCAGCTTCCAGTCAAACTTAAGATTATGCTTCCTGTTACAGCTTCCCCATAAAGTCAGCTGATTTTTAATTTCGATATTCTGATAAGAAAGTCTTGGTCTTCGTAGTGCCGACTGCCGATTCTGACCAGTTATCATCACCTGATTATACTCAAGCCCCATCTTCGCAGCAAACTCTTCCACTTTTTTCTTAACAATAACCGCTGCACACTTTTTATAATAACGAACTATACAATATCTTAAAAACTCCTGACTATCATTATCCGTCTTAATAATCAAATGTTTTCCCTGTTCCTTCTTATCTTCCATATAAATCTTTGTCTCTTCTCTGTCAAAATCCGACAGATACTTTATTCTCAGAAGAACATCCGTCTTCCCAAGAAACGGAAGATACAAACCTGCTCTATAAACTATTCTTCCTTCTTCTAAATCAAGTGTAATTGGAAGCATCTGATGATTTCGGACTTTCTTCTTCTCATACTCCTGAAAAATAATCGCCTCATTCAGACGAACATATCTCTCAATCATCTCTCGACTCATTCCGACCGGAACCTTCATATCTATAGATAGATCATTGTGAATGATGAAGTCTACATATCTTGAATTCACACTGATAACATTTACATATAAATCTCCTGAGTCCTGATGAATTCTAATTTTAGACACGAGACTCCCCCTTTCTTCCGACAACTACAAATATTTTTCCTGTTATTTAATAGTATAGCGCGTTTTTTTATCTCTTTCAACTACTTTAACCAAAATATAAATCTTTTAATGTTTTTGTAATTTATCTCAGTCGAGAAGACTCCCACCTCTTTCAGGTGGTGAGTAACAGCAAATTTGTCTCAGTGGTAGTCCAATCTCCGACTGAGATAAACGCCCCGCGAGGATGCGCAGTGGCTCGACCTGAATAAAAAATAAAAAGCCCAGACCCAAACAAATATTTTATATTTGCTATGGTCTGGACTTTTTATTTTATCTGTCACGCCTGATGGCAGTATCTTATTCTACTGTGTAAGGCATTAAGGATACGTGTCTTGCTCTCTTGATTGCTACTGTAAGAGCACGCTGATGTTTTGCACAGTTTCCTGTGATTCTTCTAGGTAAGATCTTACCTCTTTCAGATACGTATCTTTTTAATTTATTTACATCTTTATAATCGATTACTGCATTTTTATCTGCACAGAAAATGCAGACTTTCTTTCTTCTGCGGCCACCTCTTCTTCTCATTGGAGCATCGCCACGATCTTTGCTATATGCCATTGATATTACCTCCTAAAATTCCTTAACTCTAAATAAAAGGCAGTTCTTCTTCAATTCCTTCTGGAATTGTCATAAATCCATCGCTTACTGCCTCACTTGGGGCTGGACGGCTTGTTGGTGCAGGTGCAGCCTGTGGCTCTGGAGCATTCGCATATCCTCCCTGCTGCTGATATCCACCTGTGTAGCTGGATGCAGCTGCCTTACTCTCTGCAAAATCCTGTTCTTCAACAACAACATCTGTTGTATAAACCTTAACACCGTCACGATTGGTATAACTACCTGTCTGAATTCTTCCGGAAATGACAATCTTTGTACCCTGTTTTAAGTACTTCTCAGCAAATTCTCCCTGTCTTCCAAAAGCAACACAGTTGATAAAATCTGCATCCTGTTCACCATCTCTGCGGAATCTTCTGTTTACGGCCAAAGTATATCTTGCTACGCACGTTGCCTTCTCACCCTGAGAATATCTGACATCCGGGTTTCTGGTTAAACGTCCCATCAAAACTACTTTATTCATGGAATTCCTCCTATTCGTTATGCATCCTGTTTAACGCATAAGTATCTCATAACTGGTTCCATGATACGAACACGACGTTCAATCTCTGCTGGACACTCAGCTGATGCATCGAATTGGATGAAATAGTAATATCCTTCTCTCATCTTCTGAATTTCGTAAGCTAATTTCTTCTTACCCCATTCATCAACGTTAGTAATCTCTCCGCCAAATTTTTCGATTAAAGCTTTAATCTTTTCAATGGCATCTGTTCTAGCGTCATCTTCGATTTTTGCATTAATAACCAGAGCTAATTCATACTTATTCATGGTCATTTGCACCTCCTTTTGGTCTTTCTGGCTCTCTTAAATACTTAAGAGAACAAGGATTTTTACACATTACAGTTGTCCATTATATCACAGAACCTTTGCAAACTCAAGTTTCATTTTAAAATTTTACTGTACAAAATCTCTTCTGATATTGCTCTTTTTTTATTCATTTTTACCATCAGACAGATTAAACATATTAAACATCCTGGCTGATATATCCTCGAAAATTCTTTTCTACAAGCTTTCTTGGAACCATTACTTCTCTTCCGCACTTCATACATTGCAGCCGAAAATCCATTCCAACTCTAAGTAACTTCCATTCATTCGCACCGCAAGGATGCTTCTTTTTCATTTTGATAACTTCTCCCACTTTAAAATCCATACGCTTTTGTACTCCTGTTTTCCATAATTAAGTTCACTATAGCAGAAAAATTTTTTCACGTCAAAGGCTTCCCTTCCCGTATTTTTACCTATATTTTTATCTATATTATTATTTATGCTTTTTTCTATTGTAAAAGGCTATGCACCCACTTGTAAATACGGTAGCAGCTATTACTATCCCCATTATCATCTGTGACTTAGGTTTATTTTTATAATATTCTTTTACAGGCTTATTCGTAGTTACAAGACACTTCCTTGTATCCCCATTATCATTAGAATCCAGCTTATTTCCTGCTTTATCCCATGCAATATAATGTATTGTTTGATACGCTGTATCTTCTGTAATCTTCTGATTCACCATATGATTTTTATCTAAATCTTCCGGCTTTATAATAAATTTCTGCACCTTTTTCTTATGCAAAGGTATCGTACTTTTCTCTATGTATAATTCCATTTTTTCAAAGGCATAATTATCCATTATACCAATTGTAAAGTTATGTTCTTCTTCCTCATAAATATCTTTTTCTAAATTACTAATATGAACTGCTGGTGGCGTTTTATCTATAACAAAATGTATTTTCTTCTCCTTAGAATCTTCCTGAATTGTAACGAGATATTCTCCCTCTTCTGCAAAATTCTCTTTTTTTATATTATAACTTTTCTCGTACCATCCGTATTTTTCTGATTTTTTATCTGCGATTATACACTCTTTTACATATTCTCCTTTCAAAGTTCTTCTTTCTTCATTATCTTTTAAAATTATCACTCTTGATTTTGTCTGTTTTACACATCGTTCTTTTAATATAATATTGGGTTCTTCTCTTAAGTAATGTCCATCTATACTCTCTTTTATCTTATGATTCAAAATAAAATCTGCACCCCAACGATTTACTCGAAAAACAACCTTATAATTATCCTTTATTTTATTTCCTGCTTTATCATTTGCCTTAATAAACAATTGATAAATACCGTCTTTTGACTTATTTTGTCTTAAATTCTCCCATTGAATCTGTACCTTCCTTTTATCCTCTGTTCTTTCATAATTCCAGTCTTCTTTCGAAACCGGTTCACCACTTGCTTTTAATAAATACACCTTTACAGAATCCGCATCTAAATATTTATCTTCACATATTACCTCAGGCATTATTACTCTGTCTTCATATACCGCTTCATTCTTGACTCCTTTTATCGTAATATTTGGAACTGTCTTGTCTATTATAAACTCTATTTTCTTTTTTTCAGATACATTTCCGGCTTTATCTGTACATCGCATCTGAATGTAATAGTGAGCCTCCTCTTTTAAAGTCAGATACTTATAATGCTTTTCTCCATTTCTGACATAGGATTCTGTATTATGTGTATCTATCTGCTTTCTCTTATTCGCCGCTTTTATTGCTCTTATATCATATTCAACCTTATGTTCATCAAAATTTTTATCTTTTATGCAAAATACCACTGTTTTATCTGTCTTAAAATATAAAAGCTGATTTTCTTTTTCATAATCCGTATTATCCTCTATGGCAATAGAAACTTCCGGAAGCGTTTTATCAATCGTAAAATACTCCCTGTCTTTCCATTCCGACTTATTCCCTGCCCTATCTGTCACAGAAAGATTAATTGCATAATCTTCTCCATCTTTATCAAAATATATCTCGCATGTATGTATATCTTCTGTCGTTTTCCATTCGCCCATATGATATTCCTGATTACTTCCCTTTATATCCCACTTCACCAACTCAGGTCTAAAGTTCCGCTCTTTAACTATTACTCTTGCTTTTCTTTCTGTATTATAATATTCTGTTTGATTATTTCTATCATACTCCACCTTTATAACCGGCTTTTCAGTGTCAATAATGATTCCCTGTTCCAAAACCTCCTCACTTATATGTCCTGCATTATCTGTCATACTTCCTTGAATCATTATTGGATGATCAGAATCTGAATATCTAAAGCTTTTCTCTTCTAATGTAAGCCGCTGTCTTTTTCTATATACTGTATCCTCAGCATCCCAAACCACTATGCTGCTATCATGCATTTCCTTATTATTTACTTTTCCACACAGACTGGTTTTACAAATTCCCGACTGTTCATCCTCAAAGACCGCTTCAACGAAAACTGCTTTATTATAATAATTTAGCTTTTCTTTCTCATCCGTAAAAGCTGCTTCCGGTATTTTTAAAGAGATTTTACTTACTTGTTCATGTAATTGTTCATCTTCAGAAACCATTCCTTTACTTTTTACAATTCCTCCGACATTTCCACTATAATCTTGTCCATAAACTTTTAAATAGCCTTTAAAATTTTGCTGCGCAGGTAACACGATTGTTGTCAGCTCGGATAGATTCTGCTTTTCTCCTTCATTCTTCAAAACAGACCATTCTTCTCTGCCATCATCACTTCCATATGGTACAAACATATAATTCAAGTTTTCAACTCCACTGACTTCATCTCTTACCTGAATAGATGCACATATGCGTTTTATACTAAAATATCGGAAAAATGGATATCTGCGAAATGTAAAAAAATTCTTTTCCTCTTTCTGTATCTCTGGTCTAAAAACCAACTGTTCCTTTTGATTATTCTGCCCTGTATAAATAATCTCCGGTTTTTTTGCATCATATGTAATTTTCAGTTCTTTTTGATTTCCCTTATGAACCGCTCCATCTGTACTTTGAAACAGTATAGTATAATTTGCTTCTATAGCTACTTTCATCCTTGCTTCATTCATCCTTATCCCATCTTTATAATAAGATTTCCATTGTAGATGACCTGCTTGCTCTTTTAGTGTTCTCCATTCTTTTTCCATACTCTTTCCATCTGCATAAAACATCTTCCCATCTACTGAAAAATTAGCTTTATTAAAATTCTCTTCCTGTATACGAATAATAATTTCAGGAGCATTTTTAAAGTACTGTCGGTCTTCTTTTTTTCTTACCGGATATTGATTGCAAAACACCTCTGTTATAATCGGTGAAACGGTATCTACTGTATATATCGGACTTTCATACCATCCATCATGTATACATTTATCTGTCTCACTATTTCTTTCTGCTTCCATTACATTTCCTGCTTTATCCGTACAATGTATCTTAACTCTATAATGTCCGTCTTCAAGATTTTTAATAGCATAGAAAAAGATTCCTTGGGATTGTTGATTTTCTTTTAATCTTATTATTTTTTTATTTATATCTGACTCCGATACTTCTTCTTGTTCCCACTGTCCTTTTCTTCCGTATGACATACGATATAATTTTATTTCAATATCTTCGGGTACAATATTATCTTCTTCTATACATATAGAAATTCCATTCTCCTTTCCACAAAAAATCTGATTTTGTGAAGACGTCACTTTTCCTTCATTGTTATGTAGCGTTTCGTTTATATTCCATATTGCAGAATCTTTATCCATAATATTCAAAACACCTTCATAATTAACAGTTAACTTCGGCGCTGAATTATCTATAATAAACTCTTCACTTTCCGCCCCCTCCTTTCCTGTTTCAGCAGATATCGCATGATTCCCTGCCGTATCTTCGTTCTCCAGCATCGATGCCGCCTTTACCGGACATCCGTAAGTATTCCATACTAATCCTGCGATTCCCAATAAAATAAATGGAAGTATCCAAATACTTTTTTTCTTTCTGAACTCTTTTATACAAACTATTGATTTATATACTTTTCCCACCATCAAATAAACTATACTACTAAGCAAAAAAATATAAAATAATATCTCCCCCATTAATTGTCCTTTTGTCAGGTACGCAATTCTTCTTAATAGATCTGCATTAAGTTCCTCCCTCATCTCCTTCAGCCCCCTCATACTTAAATCCATCAGCCATCTCTACTCTTCTTTGAGCATCTTGTAAAAGATTCTCTAATTCTTTCCCGTTTTTCTTTGCCCTTTCAAAATATCGCATTCTTCCGTTTATCTTTATCAATTGTTTTTTTAACATTTCTCTGTTTATCTCTTTCATCCTTAAAAATTCATCTGCATAATTCGCTATTTCTATCGCAACTTCTTTAGAAATTAGATATGCAGCAGAAATATCCGAAGTTGAACTCCTTTCCGTAATTTTAAATTGATTTAATATACATAACTCATTATAAAAATCTAGAAAATCCTTATTTTCCCGTTCTCCACTCTTATCAACTCCATTAATCAGGAAAGTGTTGTAATATTTTGCTATATTTGCATAAGCTATTACCCTCTTTTTCTTACCTTCATCAAAAGTCTTTTTCTTTTTTCCATTATCCAATAGATCAACTACATCACAAAACCATTTTTCTGATGCAGATTTTCCTGTAACACCGCCCATATCATAGAAACATCCCAGTCCTACCTCATAGCAAAATTCCATATATCCTTCTCGTTTATTTTCCTTAAAAATATCTAATACGGTCCTTTCCTTACAGGTGGTCATTACAACGCTTGTCAAAATTGAAGCGTCTTCTACACTAAAATTGTTCGGATGAATAAAATATTTTACCAGGCTTTGATAAATTGCTTTTTCATCTGGTATAAGAAGCAATGCCTGTTTATAATATTGTTCCGCTTTTTTCTTATCTATACTTTTCTCTGCGGATTCTATATAAACAGTAATTGCTTTTTCTTTATAAAAATGAGCAGCCCCCTTACAGCCTAAACTAAACATACCTGATATTTGTAACAATACAATAAAGACTATTAATTTTTTTACTTTCCTCTTTTCTGTTTTTAAAGAAGTATGCTTCTTATAATCTACTTGAGAAAACGCATAAGAAAGCTCTTTGCAATTCTGATACCGCATATCTGGTTCTAATTGCATACATTTTAAAATAACTTCTTTTATCTCACAGGATATATTCTCTCCCCAATATTGTTGATGATAAATTTTATAAGGCGGTTTTTCCGGACTGTAACCAGTCAGCATACTATATAAAGTAACTCCCAGACAGTAAATATCCGTCCTCTCATCCGTCTGCCCCATTCCTCCGTACTGCTCCGGTGCCGCATATCCTCTGGTTCCTAAATATGTCGTATCTGTACTATTCTTTTCATAACAATATTCACGTGCTGTTCCAAAATCAATCAGCACCAGTCTTCCTGTTTTTTTTAATATGATATTATCTGGCTTTAAATCTCGATAAATAATCGGCGGAGTTCTGGAATGCAGATAAGACAGCACCTCACATAGCTGTTTTCCCCAGGATAATACTTCCGTTTCCTGAATCCTTCCTCTTTCTTTCAGAACTTCTTTTAATGTCTTCCCTTCAATAAATTCCATGACCATCCAGATAACATCCTTTTTTTCTATGATATCAATAATCTTTGGTAAACCCGGATGATTTAATTTTTTTAGAATATCTGCTTCTAATACTAATTGTCTGCTTATCATTTCATAATTTTCACAATATTCTCTGCTTATTTCTTTTACTGCCCATTCCTTATTTAACCGTTGGTGTCTTGCCAGATATACTGTACTCATCCCTCCCTGTCCAATTACAGATATTATTTTATATTTACCATCTAATATAGATCCCAATTTCAGCATTTATAAATCACACCTGTCAAAAAAGTATTAATCTATTTCCATTGTTCACCACACATTCCTCTAACCGTACATTGGGATTCAGCACAACCTTACTCTCTATACATGCCAAATATAAATTTTCTTCTTTTAGCCTCTCTTTTCCTCTCTCTAAATTTTTTTCTTCCAGCTTAGTACAAGTTGTAAACTCTATATTCATCACCGTATGATATATTTCTTTTATAATATTTTTCACTATCTCCGTTTCTTCACATCTGAATTCATACCACTTTCCTACTCCGGCAACAAAAATATCCACATATATCACACTGCCACTCTCCTGTCCAATATCTGCCTTATTTTCTCCTGTCTCCTGTAATCATTCTGTTCTTTCACTGCCAATGCTGTCTGAAATTCTAAAATCTGCTCTCCATAATAAGCAATTCCCCTCCCTGGTATCCCCTTTTTAGGTAAGACAGGAATCTGTATTATATTAAACGCTTCTGTATAGGAATAAGTATCCTTCATATAAAAACAAATTCTGGTCTTTAAAAGATCTGACAATCTCATAGATATATTCATACCTGAAAAAGATTCTATTGTTATTATCATTAATATCCCAAGCTTTTCCCCTTCTCTTAATATTTGATACAGTATATCTTCATATTTTTGATACGTCACTGTGCAAAACTCCTCAAAACCATCTAATACAATCACCATAAGGGGAATACTCTCTTCTTCCCCCATTCTATTTTTATATTGATTAAAATTACCTCCCGATAACATTTTCTTTCTTCTTTTTAATTCTTCTCTGATACCTTCAAATAGGCTATCCGTTTTTTCTTCTTCCTCTTCCTTTATCACTTGCTGTACCTGCGATGCAACCGCATAAATATCCATTCCTCCACCATTAAAATCTAAAATATACAAAGTAATATCTTTTTCTGAATACTTATTTATTACAGAAAATATAAAGGTCTGCAGGAAAGTACTTTTACCCGAAACACTCCTTCCTCCAATGCCAACATGTCCACATTCCATAAGATTGAAATAAAACTTTGGCTGTTCCTGGTTTTCCGGATCATCAAATACTCCCAGACAAATTTGTATTCCCTCATTACAAAATAACTTCTGTATTCGTTGCTCCTTACCTTTCTTATCTTCTCTCTTTTCTTTCTTTTCTTCTTTCTCTTCTTTGTTCTCTTCTATAATATCTTCTAAATATAAATATTTCGGCAAAGGATCCATCCATAATTGCTTACCTGCTCTGTAGTTATATTTCTTTGCAAAGTAAGCTATATACTTTGTTATTGCCTGCAACTGCGTTATTTCTTTCTCGTGTTCAAACGTTTCTTTTACAAAAGTGTTTTTTACAGAACAAGGAGTACCATCTAGATTAATCATCTGTGCTACCGCTTTTCTACATTCTTCCCTATACGGCGCTCCGCTCCAACCAGCTTGAAATAAATCATAGACCTCATTATTCCCAACCTGTAAATACCCCCTTCCAGTTTGTGCAATCTGGCAGGCATCCATGTTATGAAGCATATCCATACTATCCTCTCTTTCCTGTACTTTAAGACAAATACGAAATCGTGAATTGCTCCATATTTTATCATCAACAACTCCTCCCGGTTTTTGTGTTGCCAATATAAGATGAACTCCCAAACTTCTCCCGACCTGAGCCACGCTAATCAGTTCCTGCATAAATTCCGGTTCTGCTTTTTTTAATTCTGCAAATTCATCTATAACAATTAACAAATGCGGAATTGCTTCGCTTGTAGCTCCCGCAATAAAAAGCTTTGTATAATCATTAATATTATTAACCTTCCACTGCTTAAATATCTTTTGTCTTCGTTTATTTTCACTTTTTATGGATATCATTGCCCTGTAAGCCTGTCCATCTGATAAGTTTGAAATTCCTCCGGAAATATGTGGCAGCTCAGAAAATAATCCTGACATTCCTTCTCCTTTATAATCTATAAGCAAAAAATTAACTGCTTCAGGACTAAAATTTATGGCCATTGACAGTATGAACGTCTGAAGTACTTCACTTTTCCCTGAACCTGTAGTGCCTGCAAGTAAACCATGCGGTCCATGATAACGTTCATGGATATCTAAATAACAAGATTCACCTCCCGCTTTTTTTCCAATCAAAACCCGGCAGCTCTTATAAATACTGTTCTGTCTCCAACGACTTTCTATATCAAGTTCCTTCACTGTCATAACTCCATACATTTTTAAAAAGTCAATTGTATCCGGAATGTCCCTCTTTTCTTCTATCTCCGCTACCCTTATTCCTGAAATAGTTCTTATTAATCGTTCCGCTGCTTCTTTTTTTATATAATCAAAATGTATCTCTTCCCTTTTTTGGCTATGCCGTTCTATTTCATACCACCCTGAAAACTCCTTACTTCTTTCCAATACTAATTTACATGTATTAGGTAGCTGTTCTCTTCTTTCCACAAGCCATATAACTGTTAGACCGTAATTCTCTTTTTTATTAAAAATATATTTGGAAAACATTTCTCCGTCCAGATATTTTTCTTCCGCAATAAATAAAATATAATGAGGCAGTCCTTGCTCTGATCGACCTGGTGTAGATATTCTTTCTCTTTCTTTAAATACCTGAAGCAGCCTGTAAAATAATTCTCTTGCTTCTGATAGATTTTCTGCAATATTGCGCTTTCTTCTATCACTGTCCCATATATGTGGCAGCCATCGGCAAAATCCCCACTGTTCATATTGCATAACTTTATTTTTATCATATATACATGCCAGCTTTACCTCCGTATAACAATTACATAGCGCAATCTGTAATATCAGGTTCCGCACAATTAGCATTCCATCATCCATCTCTGCTTCTATAACCCCGACTTGATTATATTGTGTTATATCTAGCAGCATCGGAATCTGATGCATGATATTATAATGTTCTCGTATCTTTTCTGCTTCCTGCCACAGTATACCTTCTTCCTCATAAGACACTTCTCCCACAAACTTTATCTCCATAGGAAATCGCATATTCCCGGTACCTACTCTATATTTTAAAAAATCTTCATGATAGGGATTTCGGTTCCACAAATATAAGAATAACAATGAATTATCCACATACCTGTCTGCACATAAATAACGGCTTTGTAATACTTTATAAGTTTTTTCATATTGTTCTTTAATCTGCATACTTTTTTTATTCAAATATCTTCTGTAAGCATTCTTCTTTATATCCGCTCGTTCCTTTCTTTTCCTCTTCTCGTATTGCCTGGAAATCATAATCCATAAAAGAGAACACATTACCGACATAACAACCATAAATATTCCTGAATATACATATGTCCCTGCTTGATTTCCTTCTGTCCTCATCCCATATATTAAAAATACATTCATTCCCAACATCGGGAACATCATGCTCAAAACCGCACCTATATCCATAAATACAGAACGTTGTTCCTCCATTCCCGACATTCCTAATATCGGAGGATTCTCAATCTGTAATGTAAGCTTCTCTAAATGTTCCATAATTCTTGGTGCCCTGTGAAAACTTTCTTTTAACATAGGAGCTATAATGCCCTTATCCTGTATAAATTCATTCACTCTTATTTCTTCTAAGCAAAATACACTTATCTCTTCTTCTGTTTGTTCTACCGCAATAAAATCATCAAAAAACAAAAAAATTCTTCCAGAAAAATATATAACATCTCCATAACTGAGTTTCTTATTCTCTTTTATGAAATCTCCATTAATGTATACCGGTTCCATTCCATAATTATTTAAAAACCATTGACCATTTTTATTTAAAATATTCACACAAGGAATCTGCTCTGAATCATCTTCCGTCAAGAAAATTTTATTTGACTGCTTTATTATTCTGCAAACTTTTAATCTATATGTTCGATAGGTACTCCAATCATATTTACAACATATGCATTGTATCGAAATATTTTTTTCACCAATCTTTAAAATATATTTCCGTCCTGTATTCAACTTATAAAAAACTGCTTGATTCTCTTCCACCCTTTCCGTTTGAAAAAACTGTTTTTTGCTTACTTTATAGTAAGCTGTTTCCTTAACATACCATTCCTGCATTATATATTCCAATTCCAAAAACATCGTCTGTTCTATGAAAAACTCATCTTTCGTAAGTAGTATCCTGCACTTTTGGTTCGCATCTTTTGAAAGTAAAAAACGTCTTCCATACTTTTCTCCATATATAAAAATCAAAAATCTCATAGCTTCTTTTCCCCTAAAGTGATATACTGTGATGTTAGGGGCAAAAAGTATTTTGTCCCTAACTTGATGTCACGAATTATTCCATAGCTAACGCTACTCTCGTAATTCTGGCACAAATGAAGTTTTTACCTTTTAACCCCAATCTTATACTATTTAATCAATTCAAGTCGAGCCACCTGAAAGAGGTGGGAGTCTTCTCGACTGAGATAAAAACAAAGGAGCTGCCCCTATGATAGCAAAAGATGATATCGTTATAAGAAAAGCTATTTTACATATTCTAGACACAAATCGCGGAGAATGTATATTATCTAATACTCTCTTAGATCCCGGTCCGGATTTACATGACTTTATTCGAAACCACATTTATAAAATCGTTTCCAGCGATGATACCAAGAACTGTGAGTTTAATCCAGAAGCATCACCAATTTACTCTATCCTTGAAACCTGGGATGAATCTGATGAAGCCTCTTTTATAGAAACAAGCCAGGCAATTGCAAACAAACTTTATATTGCTATGGGAGAAGGATTAGATATTCCTGCTGCTGACCTTCTATTCGTAACTTTCCAGGCTGAAGGAACCATCTACCTTGCTCTCTTAAAAATGAATTATAAAGAAAGTTATACCCATGAAATTACTGCATCGGATTCTGAAGGTACTAATCTTAATAGTAATGATTCTAACATTCCTGTCATCAATACTGGAATTGTTAAATCAAGAGCCCTTCTTCCCTCAGCAACTTCAAGAATTCCTGAAGCTGTAATTATTAATTTGTCAGATTATCATATAAAACTTCTGGAAAAAAGATATGAAATCAATGGTGAAAAAGCATATTATTTATCTGAAAACTTTCTCATCTGCCATACTAATATTCCACCTAAAAAGAAGTTAAATATACTGACACGTGTTATTAATAATATTTCCAATAAATATGACGGTGCCGATTTAAAAACAAAGATGGATACAAAAAGTGCCTTACAAAAAGAATATGTAGATCGAAAATCTTTTGATATAGAAGAAATCGGAAATAAACTCTTTGGAAAAAGTCCTGAAAAAAAATCAGAATTTGACGAAAAAATGGAACAATATGATCTCCAATATGACAACTTTACTGTCACCAATGAAAATACTGTAAAGAAATTAGAAAAGCAGGTCATGGTAACCGATAGTGGAATTGAAATATCCATTCCTATGGAAACTTATAACAAACTGGCTAACTTTGAAGTTCAAACAGATGTAACCGGTAAATCAACTATTATCATAAGAAATATAGATAATCTTGTTTTAAAATAACCATTTATCTGCAATAGATATTAAAAATACAAAAACCTCACACACAAAGCTACTGCAAACTTACTGTTTATTATCCTTTGTATGTGAGGTTTTATCTCAGTCGAGAAGACTCCCACCTCTTTCAGGTGGTGAGTGACAGCAAATTTGTCTCAGTGGGAGTCCAATCTCCGACTGAGATAAACGCTCCGCGAGGATGCGCAGTGATTCTGTAAAGAATATGTCAGCTTACGCTGACCAGAATCACGCGCCAAGTCTCGCGGCTGCTCAACTTGAATATACTTTTTAAAAATGCAATCTATTTATTATTTGTTACTTCTTCTCCAGATATGCATCTTCTCTGCTTCTTTAATTAATTCGTCTCTGAAATCAGGATGAGCAATACTGATTAATGCTTCCGCTCTCTGCCATGTAGACATTCCTTTAAGACATACTTTACCAAACTCTGTTACTACATAATGTGTATTAGGACGAGTGTCTGTTACTGTAGAACCTTCTGCCAAAGTAGGTCTGATTCTTGTGTGTTTTACACCGTCTCTTGAAGTAAATGTAGAAGAACAGCAGATAAAGCTCTTACCACCTTTAGATAAATATGCTCCCTGAACAAAATCAAGCTGTCCACCTGCTCCACTAATCTGCTTTACACCTGCACTCTCTGCATTAACCTGACCATATAAGTCAATATCAACTGCATTATTGATAGAAATAAAGTTATCAATCTGTGCAATTGTTTTCGCACTGTTAGTATAGTCAACTGGCGCACTCATACATTCTGGATTATCATCCAGATAATCGTACATCTTCTTTGTACCAGCTCCAAATGCATATACCTGACGTCCTCTATCGATATTCTTCTTTAAACCGTTAATCTTTCCTGCCTTTGCAATATCAACAAATGCATCTACGTACATCTCTGTATGTACACCTAAATCCTTTAAATCAGATTCTGCAATCATAGAACCTACTGTATTAGGCATTCCGCCAATACCAAGCTGGAGACATGCTCCGTCTGGAATCTCCTCTACAATAAGCTGTGCTACCGCTCTGTCTACTTCTGTTGGCGGTGCACCTGCTCCTAATTCTCCAATAGCAGGATTCTGACCTTCTACAATGTAATCTACGCGGGAAATATGGATTCCTTCTTCAAATCCACCTAAGCAACGAGGCATATTCTCATTAACTTCTACAATGATAACATCCGCTGTCTCACAAACAGCCATCATATGTGATGCATTCGGTCCAAAATTAAAAAATCCATGCTTATCCATTGGTGCTACCTGGAACATTGCAACATTAAGATGTCTGATGTTCTCTCTGTAATAACGTGGAAGCTCTGAATACTTTAATGGAGAATAAAAAGCAAAACCTTTACTGATTGCTTTTCTCTCTAATCCACCCATATGCCAGGAATTCCATGTGAAATGGTCTGCTACATTATCTACTTTAAAGATCTCAGGTTCTCTTAATAAAATTCCCCCACGAACCTTTACATCTTCTAATTCATCTGCTCTGGCTGCTAATGCTGCATCTAAGGCAACTGGTGTACCTGTTGTCCAACCATAATCCACCCAATCATGTGATTTTACTACCTTAACTGCTTCTTCTGCCGTAACAAGCTTCTGTGCATATTCTTTAATAAAACTCATGCTTCTCCTCCTAACCACTTTTGCTCTTGTTAAAAAAAAATCATGAGTCTATTTTACCACTGTTACAAACCAGGGTCAACTTAAATCAGCCTTATAATCCCCATGTTTTTGTTTTGATTCCCTCTTTGATACTGATTAAATTTTAGTAAATTTCCCCTACTTATTGAGACTGAAACAGAAGATTCTCTGTGTTATTTCGTTGAAAAATTTTTACTAACTTCGCTCTGTATTTTTGAGAAATCGGAATAACTGTTTTTTTATCCAAATAAAACACGCTGTTCATTACATCTGCTTTCTGAATAAACATAAAATTTACAATATAACTTCGATGACAACGCACAAAATAATCCGGTAGACTACTTTCTAACTTCTGTAATGAACTATAAAAAGAAAACTCCTGCTTCTGTAAATGTAATATAATCTTTTTATCTCTTGCTTCTAGATAACTAATATCCGCATAATCAAAATAATAGTACTCTCCTCCTGTCAAAACTTGCAATATATTATTCATACCCTGCCTTCTATATCGATCCCTGTACATCCAGGAAAAGATTTTGTAAATAACTTTGTATGCTTTAGAATATATATAAGGCTTTAGTAACAATATATCCGGTGAAATTTCCGGAATCATATAGTATTCCGGCGAAATCTGAATACTACTTAAAATCAAAAGCTTTGCATTAGGGGAACACTTTCGTATATGGATTAACTTCCTTAAATCAACAGAACTCATTACTTCCGCTAGAATTAAATCTGCAACTGGTATTCTCTCTATGTTCACCTTCTCATAATCTTCATCACTCACAATACAACACTGTAAACGCTCGTTATTTATAACTGCCACACACTGGTCGCACAATTTACAAAAAAAATCCGCTTCCCTTTTATCATGGCAGAAAATCACAACCGATACCATCTCTTATCTATATCAACTGTATCATCAGCTGATAACATTATTCTTTAACGTCGCCGCAACTTGTTTATTCTGTTCTTCTGCTAATATATATTCCTGTGCAATGGAAGTTAAATGCTGCGCTTCTTCTTCTATCATCTTGCACATTTTATTAATGTCTGCTTCTAATCCACTAAACTTGTTAATAAATGAGCTACTCGCCTCACCACTCCAAATAGAACTACTGATTCCCCTCACCAACTGAAGCATATCTGAGGTCGTTCGCTTAACATTCTGACCGGTCTGTTGAAAAGAAACTGCGGTTGACTTTAACTTCTCTGGAGTTACATTAATTAAATCTGCCATAAAATCCTCCTTAACAATTAACTTAAAGAATATCTCGGAATCTTTTTATGCTTAAATTCATCAGAAGACTCCGAGAACACATTAACCTACCCTAACTTACTGCAGTTGCTTCATTCTTCTTCTCAGCCTTATTATAGATCATAATAATCTTCTCAAGTATCAGTATAAATTCTAAAATTGTCCTAAGTAAACTCTGCATCTTTACAATATCTGCTTTCAGTTGTTTCGAATACTTCTCTTTTGCAGCTCCTTCCCACATGGAATTAAGACTACTCCCCAGGGTTTCTAAATCAGTAAGTTGTGTTTTCAATGAATTACTCAATGTCACCAATGCCTGTTTCTTGTTAGATATCTCTTTCGTAGAAGCAATAATCTGTGCCATAAATGCCTCCTCTCATATCTTTGTTAAGTGCTGCAAGAGTATTATAACATATTTAAATCTAATTTCCACCTTTTTTGACGAATTATGTAAACTTAGTGATAAGCGGATTGCTTTTATATTTATTTGAAATTATATATAAATTACATAGTGCCTGTTTCACAAGGACCGAAGTGGAGGAAGTTAATTTCCTGCAAAATAAAAAAGACCACAGTTATAAACTGCAGTCTTATTATTTCATCTAAACAGGGAATCTATAAAAAGATCCCCTGTTTCAATACATTTTATAGAGTTAAGTAAAAAATCGCGTATACTTTTCTTTTAATAATGAATCGCCAATAAACAAAACATCTGAGATAAAATATATTTAACTTTTACCTAACATCTAAAGTTAAATTATTATTTAACCTGTGCCTTGATTGCTTCTGTTAACTTAGGAACAATCTTTAATGCATCACCAACGATACCGTAATCAGCTACATCAAAGATAGGTGCATCTGGATCTTTATTAATAGCGATGATGATATCAGATTCTTCCATACCAGCTACGTGCTGGATAGCTCCGGAAATACCAATTGCAAAGTAAACATTAGGACGAACTGTCTTACCAGTCTGACCAACCTGTAAATCTTTTGGTTTCCATCCGTTATCTACAACTGCACGAGAGCAGGAAACTGTTCCGCCAAGTGCCTCTGCTAAATCGTCTAATAATGCAAAGTTTTCAGCAGAACCAACTCCACGTCCGCCAGATACAAGAATCTTAGCAGCCTGGATATCCACTGTTTCTGTAACAGATTTTACAATGTCAAGAATCTCAACATATTTGTCATTTGGAGTAAATCCTGGATTATATTCAATAACTTCTGCCTTTGCTCCTGCAACAGGCTCTTTCTTCTGCATAACACCAGGACGAACTGTAGCCATCTGTGGACGATGGTTTGGACAAGCGATCGTAGCGATTGTGTTACCACCGAATGCAGGACGAGTCATTAATAACTGACCCTGACGAGGTTCTTTATCTCCACGAGCTTTGAATTCACCAATTTCAAGAACAGTACAGTCTGCTGTAAGACCCGTTGCAACTCTTGCGGAAACACGAGGTCCTAAGTCACGACCGATTGCTGTTGCTCCAACCAGAAGAATGTCCGGTTTGTATTCATTGATAACAGATGCCAGTGCATGTGTATATGGCTCTGTTCTGTATTCTTTTAATTCAGGGTCATCAACTACGATAACTTTATCTGCGCCGTATTCAGCAAGTTCATCAACTAAGCCTTTTACGTCAGAACCGATTAAAACTGCTGTTACGTCTGTTCCTAAATCTGCAGCAAGGTCATTTGCTTTTCCAAGTAATTCTAAAGCAATGGCATCAATCTTATTGTCAACCTGCTGAGCATAGATAAATACACCTTTATATTGTTCTAAATTCATTCTATTCACCACATTTCCTTTACAATTAGATAACATGCTTTGTTAACAGTTTGTCCATGATGTACTCAACGCCTTCTTCTGCTGTTTCAGCTGTCATCATGACACCTTTACCTTTACGTACCTTATCAGAAGCTTTTGCGATCTGAGTTGGAGAACCTGCAAGACCTAAGTTACTGTCATCAACATCTTTAAGGTCTTTTCTTCCCCATGTAGTAATCTCTGTATCATATGCATCAAAGATTCCGCCTGGAGTCATATAACGTGGCTCATTTAATTCGGAAAGTGCTGTGATAACACATGGTAATTTAGCTTTTAAAACATGATATCTGTCATCGTACTGTCTCTGAACGATTACACTGTCTCCTTCGATTTTAATATCCTGTGCATAGGAAATTAAAGGAAGGTCTAAGTGTTCTGCAATCTGAGGTCCTACCTGTGCAGTATCACCATCGATAGCCTGACGACCTGTGATGATTAAATCATAATCAATATTTCTAAGTGCTCCGGCGATTGTTGTAGATGTTGCCCATGTATCAGCTCCACCTAAAACACGATCTGTGACAAGAATTCCCTTATCAGCACCCATTGCCATAGCTTCACGCAGAACTTCTTCTGCTTTTGGAAGACCCATAGTAACTACAGTTACTTCTGCGCCTGTTTCATCTTTTATTCTAAGGGCAGCTTCAAGACCTGCCTTATCATCCGGATTCATGATAGTAAGCATAGCTGCTCTATCAAGAGTTCCGTCTGGTTTAAACTTAACTCCACCTTTTGTATCAGGTACCTGTTTAATACATACTACGATTTTCACAGTATTTTCCCTCCTTATCTTAATAAGTTACCAGAAATAACCATACGCTGAACTTCTGATGTTCCTTCGTAGATTTCTGTGATCTTAGCATCACGCATCATACGTTCTACGTCGTACTCTCTGATGTAACCATAACCACCAAGTAACTGAACACACTTAGTTGTTACATCCATAGCTGTTTCTGCTGCAAATAATTTAGCTTTTGCAGCTTCTACGGAGTATACTCTCTGTGTTGCTTTTGCCATTGCTGCTTTATAAACAAGTAACTTAGCAGCTTCTACCTGTGTAGCCATATTAGCAAGCTGGAACTGTGTATTCTGCTGTGCAGCAATTGCTCTGCCAAACTGTTTTCTTTCTTTAACATAAGCAATTGTAGCATCTAAAGCACCTTCTGCGATACCAAGAGCCTGAGCTGCAATACCGATACGTCCACCATCTAATGTGTGCATAGCGATTGCGAAACCTTTGCCCATAGGTCCAAGAAGATTTTCTTTAGGAATACGACAATCCTGGAAAATCAATTCATATGTAGCTGAACCACGGATACCCATTTTCTTTTCTTTTGTACCAAATGTAAATCCTGGAGTTCCTTTTTCTACGATAAATGCGGAGAATTTCTTTTTCTTTCTTCCTCTTGCATCTGTATCAACACTTGTGATAGCGATGATAATATAGTAATCAGCATAAGAACCATTAGTGATGAAACATTTAGATCCATTTAATACCCATTCGTCACCATCTAAAACAGCCTTTGTCTGAACACCCTGAGCATCAGTACCAGCACCTGGCTCTGTAAGACCGAAAGCACCTAACTTTTCACCCTTTGCAAGTGGAACAAGATATTTCTGTTTCTGTTCTTCAGTACCATAAGTAAGAATTGGATCTGCACATAATGATGTATGTGCGGATACAATAACACCTGTTGTACCACAAACTTTAGATAACTCTTCAACACACATAATGTATGTTAAAGGATCACAGCCCTGTCCGCCATATTCTTTTGGCACAGGAATTCCCATGAAACCTAATTTTTGCATTTTTGCAACGGTTTCTTCTGGAAAATGTTCTGTCTCGTCAACCTCCTGAGCAAGAGGTTTAACTTCGTTTTCAGCGAACTCTTTAAAGAGCTGTCTAGCCATTTCATGCTTTTTGCTTAATGTGAAATCCATTTTCATTCCTCCATAATAAATTGGTTATTGGGGTGGAGAACCACCTTAAAAGCCGTGGAGACGCAGAGCATAGTCCCCACGGCCGTATTCACTTTTTTAATTATTTGCTGTAATCGTAGAATCCAATACCAGTCTTCTGACCTAATTTTCCACCACGAACCATCTTTCTTAATAATGGATGTGGACGATACTTAGGATCTCCTGTTTCATTGTATAATACTTCCATGATTGCAAGGCAGATATCAAGACCAACTAAATCGCCTAAAGCGAGAGGTCCCATTGGATGGTTAGCACCTAACTTCATAGCTGTGTCGATACCTTCAACAGAAGCAACACCATCAGCATAAATGCCAACTGCTTCGTTGATCATTGGGATTAAGATTCTGTTAACTACGAATCCTGCAGCTTCTTCTACCTGTACAGGTGTTTTGCCGATTTCTACGGAAATAGCTTTAATCTTTTCAACCATTTCATCTGGTGTATTAAGACCAGCGATAACTTCAATTAATTTCATAACTGGAGCTGGGTTGAAGAAATGCATTCCGATAACTGGTCTGTCAAGTCCTGCACCGATCTGTGTAATAGATAAAGAAGATGTATTTGTTGCAAACATACATGTTGCAGGAACGATATCCTGTAATTCTTTAAATGTCTGCTGTTTAACTTCCATAACCTCAAGAGCTGCCTCTACTACTAAATCTGCATCTGTACAGATATCTTTTGTACCAGTAGTAATCTTAGCAAGGATTGCATCAGCTTTAGCCTGATCCATTTTTCCTCTTGCTACTCTCTTTTCAAATCCTTTAGCGATTTTCTTTTTACCGTTTGCGGCAAATTCATCGTTAATATCACATAAGTATACTTCGTATCCTTCTGTCTGTGCGAATGCCTGAGCAATACCTGATCCCATTGTACCTGCGCCAATAACTCCAACTTTCATTGTCTGAAACCTCCTATAAAATGTATTATCTTCTGACAATTAATATTATCAATATATGTAATAGATTAATTAGCAGTTTTTAAATGGTTCTTTTACCTTTTCTTTGTTTTTATCAAGGAAGAATGCCATTCCGTATTTCTGGTCTTCTGTCTCGAAGCAGCTACCAAATAACTTCTCTTCGATTACGATAGCTTCATCCATTCCTACTTCTAAACCTTCATTGATGGCTTTCTTACATGCACGAACTGCGATAGGTGCGTTCTTTGCAATACCTTTTGCCATCTTTTTAGCCTGAGGCATTAACTCTTCAAGTGGATAAACTTCGTTAACCAGTCCGATTCTATATGCTTCTGCTGCTTTAATATTACGAGCAGTATAGATTAACTGTTTTGCTTTTCCAGGTCCTACGATACGAGCAAGTCTCTGTGTTCCACCAAAACCAGGTGTAATTCCAAGACCAGCTTCCGGCTGTCCAAATACTGCGTTCTCAGAACAAAGTCTAATATCACAGCTCATAGAAATCTCACAGCCACCGCCTAATGCAAATCCGTTGATTGCTGCGATAACAGGAATAGGAAGAGTTTCAATCTTTCTAAATACATCATTACCTGCTTTACCAAAAGCTTCACCTTCTGCTTTTGTAAGAGTGCTCATTTCTCCGATATCAGCACCAGCTACGAAAGATTTCTCTCCTGCACCAGTAATGATAAGACATCTGATTGCATCTAAATCTACTGCATCAATAGTTGCATCTAAATCTTTTAATACTTCACTGTTTAAAGCATTTAAAGCCTTTGGACGATTGATGGTGATAATACCAACCTGACCATCTACTTCATAATCGATAAATCCCATTGTATGTATCTCCTTTCAGATTACATTATTATAACTGTCTAAAGCTGTAGAAATCAGTTATAAACTATGTAATTGATATAACCGGATCCGAAAACCGAACCCGGATATATGTAATCATTCTATACGTGATTAGTCTCTTTCAACGATTGTTGAGCAGCCCATACCACCACCGATACACAGTGTAGCAAGACCCTTCTTAGCATCACGTTTCTGCATCTCATGTAATAATGTAACAAGGATACGGCATCCTGATGCTCCAACTGGATGTCCAAGAGCAATAGCTCCACCATTAACATTTAACTTCTCTGGGTTGATTCCTAATTCTCTTCCTACTGCTAATGACTGAGCTGCGAAAGCTTCGTTAGCTTCAATTAAGTCAAAGTCATCAATGCTCATGCCTGTTTTAGCAAGAACTTTCTTAGTAGAAGCAACTGGTCCAACACCCATGATAGAAGGATCAACTCCACCTAATGCTCCTGCTACCCATGTAGCCATTGGAGTTACACCTAATTCTTTCGCTTTTTCTTCGCTCATAACAACAACACAAGCAGCACCATCGTTAATACCTGAAGAGTTAGCAGCTGTTACGATACCATCTTTCTTGAAAGCAGGACGTAATTTAGAAATACTTTCTGCTGTTGTTCCAGGACGTGGTCCCTCATCTGTATCTACAACAACTGTTTTCTTTTTAAGTTTAACTTCTACAGGAACGATCTCATCTTTGAACTTGCCAGCTTCGATAGCTGCTGTAGCTTTCTGCTGTGAATTAGCGGAGAACTCATCTAACTCTTCTCTTGTTAAATGCCACTGTTCTGCAACGTTTTCAGCTGTAATACCCATATGGTACTGATTGAAAGCATCTGTTAATGCATCGTTAACCATACAGTCTTTTAATACGCCATTGTTCATTCTGTATCCAAAACGAGCTTTGTCTAAGCAGAATGGAGCTAATGACATGTTTTCCATACCACCAGCGATAACGATATCAGCCTCACCTGCTAAAATCTTTGTAGCAGCAAGGTTAACACAGTTAAGACCAGAACCACAAACTACGTTAATTGTTACAGCAGGTACTTCGATTGGGAGTCCCGCATTAATGGAAGCCTGGCGAGCAACGTTCTGTCCAAGACCAGCCTGGATAACACATCCCATTAATACTTCGTCTACCTGATCAGCAGGTACGTTAGTTCTCTTTAATGCTTCTTTGATTACGATGCTTCCTAAATCTGCAGCTGGTACTGTGCTTAATCCACCACCCATTGTTCCGATTGCGGTACGACAAGCACCTGCTAATACAACTTTCTTTGCCATAGTTTCATTCCTCCATTTAAGTTATCAATATTATTTGATATAGTTGCTTTGCTAGAGCATTTCTAGTACGATATGTGTTAATGCTATCACAATCTTCCGATATTTGCAACAAGATTATAAATTATTTTTTAATTAATATTCTCATTTATGAGAATTTCACAATTTATTCACTTTTATACGTAAAATCCTTTATATTTTTCGTTCTTTTTTCTTATCATTCCACTTTCATTTATGGATAATCTCTATTGATTATTTTTTGAATTTTGCGAAAAAAGGAAACAAAATACAAAAAAATGCCTAAATATGTGAAAAAATAGACACTGTTTTTTAATTAAAGATACAAAAGTTGGAAATAGCACATCAGGAATTTAGAAAATCCTAAGCAAATAAACCGTAACTACTCATTTTGGAACAACGATATATCTCTAGTTTCCATTCAAGAATGTCCCGGCATTTTTGCCGCTTTATCTTTATCCAAATCAGATTGAAAATTTATATACTCTTTTATTTTTAGTAACTGCAAAAAATTAGGATGAATTTCAGCTCGTACTATTTGGCTTTCTATTTATAATTTTCTTGAATACAATGACAAAATTTTAGCATTATATGAATATTTTTTTATCATTATTTAGTCTGGCAGTTAAAATAATAATACAAAATATTTGGTATCACGTTGGTTTGATTTCATCTATCCACAAAGATTTAAAAAACGAAAAATATGACTTAGCATATCTTCACAGAGCTTTTTTGTTTTACAAAACAAAGTTTTAGTAAAACAAAAAAAGCACCAATATCTATATATTGATGCTTCAGAAATTGCGGGGGAAGGATTTGAACCAACGACCTCCGGGTTATGAGCCCGACGAGCTACCAGACTGCTCTACCCCGCGATATTCAATTAAATATAAATGCCAAAAAGAGACTAACTACTTAGTCTCTTTAAGAGGCGTCGACCAGATTTGAACTGGTGATGAAGGTGTTGCAGACCTCTGCCTTACCACTTGGCTACGACGCCACAACATGACTCCTACGGGATTTGAACCCATGTTACCGCCGTGAAAGGGCGGTGTCTTAACCACTTGACCAAGGAGCCAGACTCCCCGAGTAGGACTTGAACCTACGACAGCGCGGTTAACAGCCGCGTGCTCTACCGACTGAGCTATCGAGGAATATTGATCAGGGTCATACCCTGAAAACCACACACATTATATCATATCTTTCTAATCTTTGCAAGTACTTTCTTAAGGTCAAGCTATCGACCGATTAGTAACAGTCAACTCCACACATCACTGTGCTTCCATCTCTGCCCTATCTACCTCATCGTCTCTAAGGGGTCTCTCACTCTTTCGAGTCTGGATATCTCATCTTGAGGGGGGCTTCACGCTTAGATGCCTTCAGCGTTTATCCCT
>OGQN01000028.1_pt1 | contig 163313 bp, 136 predicted proteins | sample 1553231 | NCBI WGS metagenome assembly OGQN01 (sample SAMEA2579950, study PRJEB22360) | human gut metagenome | biome: human gut; feature: human-associated habitat; material: faeces | place: Denmark | collected 2008/2010 | reverse complement strand
CGAACTTCTGTGTCGCTCGCGGCAGGGCCGCTCGCGCAAGGAGATAATTTACTCTTTCGAAGTTTCAGTGTCAAGAACTTTTTTTAGAAATTTTTTCGAAAGTTGAAATTCACTTTACGAAGTTAATTTCTTAGTGCTTAAACACTGTATTCGGAGTAGTTAAAATCTCCTTCCCTCGTCAGAGGGTTTGTACATAGTACCAGTGCTTTTCAGGATTGCTAGACTCTAAATTAGTTCTTCAAAATTTGTTCACAATGTTAATTGTTTCTGCTCGTTTCCTTACCTTTTGCTAAGACTTACAACCTTTCCGCATCGTTACGGGCGGTCTTTTAAGCTTGCATCATTCGGTTCTATGTTTGCTTCATTCGGTTCTACATACGTGTGATAGTAGTGCATGGTGCGAGCAGCTTCTTTTTGCGTTCGGATGCGCAGTTCTGGGTCCTGTGTGGGACCAAAAAACTGGAGAGTATGCTGATAGAAATCAGCAGGGCTAAATGGAACCTGAAGCATGCAGTATCTGTTTCCGAATCTGTAATTACTGTAGAAGGTCTTCAATTCGCCCAATTCCTTTTCATAGTCTTTCGGCTGATATTGATTCCATCGTTTGCCGGTGTATGCAATGCGATCAAGATTCAGCTGATGCATGATGTCAGTCTGCAGTTCCACAGGAACAAAGACGGTGTGCATGTCGGTTTTTGGAAGTTCCCTAAAGGTAAGCATGATGGTGCTCCGTTGTTTTAACTTTCCGAATTAATCATAGGTCTTCTAAGTAAAGATAACTAAAAGCATCATTTATTGGCTTTGCGCTATCGTATATTCCAACACTATTACTGTTATCTTTCGGAAGAGATACACTCCCTGGATTAAATACCCATACCTTACTATCGTCTGAAATTCGCTTTGCTACCGCATCTTTGTCCGAACCATCCGTAGATGCGCTCTTTCCCATTGCTTCATTTACCTTTATGTGAGTATGTCCATATATGAATGCTGAGCCTTCAGGCAATTGCGGCATATTCATACTGTTTCCATGCAAACCAGTTCCATATATATGTCCATGGGTAAAAAATAGCGTACGTCCTTGATCATCAACCATTTGCGCATAATCTGCCATGCAGGGAAAATCTAAAACCATTTGGTCTACTTCTGCATCGCAATTTCCCCGCACCGCAAGTACTTTGCCCGTTTTTGAAAGCTTATTAAGAAGCGTGATTACCTGTTTAGGATCGTATTCTTTAGGTAAATCATTGCGTGGACCATGATAAAGCAGATCCCCTAAAAGTACTATTTTATCGGGTTGCTGTTGCTCTATTGCCTTTGCCAGGTACTTTGCCCAGTATGCCGACCCATGAATATCAGATGCAATTAGACACTTCATTTTGTCCCCTTTAAGTTGTGATTCTTAACCTTATTAAGTTGCAGCTCTTAACGCAAAGAAAAAAATATTCCAAAAAGAAATCTACCATAGAAGCACAAAACGACTACCTCTCGCTAATTGTTACCAAATATAGGTCCATTGTCTGGTACCGTCATTGATAAGCAAATATCACTTTTAATTCGATCAAGATAAAAAGAGGCCCATCAGCTCGAATCTTTCACTTCCGAAAGAAAAGCACAAAGGAGAGCCCCTATGAACAACGTAATCGTCCGCACCTTATGCGCCATAGCTGGTCTTCTTTGCGCGGGAATCGGTATCATTGGAATGTTTGTTCCTGTACTCCCTACCACCCCTCTTCTTCTTTTAGCAGGGTTTCTTTTTGCCCGTTCATCCAAACGCCTCAACACGTGGCTGCGCGGAACAAAAGCATGGAAGACCTATGTGAACCCCTTCTTGATCAAGCAGGCAATTCCCGGTCCAACCAAAGCGCGCATACTCATTGTTTCTGGAACGGTTATGCTTATCAGCGCATTTGCCGTAAAGGATATAGCAGGAATAAATTTTGTAGTCTGGTTTGTTTTAGAGCTAGTAATGCTTTTGCTGTTGTACTTAATGTTTGTGCGAATTCCGACAGAAAAGAATACTCGTTCATTTCGTTCAGCCCACTCGACACAAAATGCTGCAGAATAGCATTAAACGCACTTCTGCTTAGTAATACAAACTACTTAGTATTACGATCAAACAGTACTTTTAAACCATGAAGCGTCAAGTTATCAACCGTGTCTGTAACGGTTTGCGAAAGCACTTTTATAAGTTTCGCATCAGCACCAGCCGCAATGACTTTGGTCTTATACCCTAATTCTTGCCAAATATAAGATACCAACCCATCAATGCGTGCAACTTCGCCAAGAACAACCCCTGATTGCATGGCAGCTCGAGTTGATTTTCCAATCACCGTAGTAGGAGCCTTGAGATCTACCACCGGTAATTTTGCCGCAGCAGCAGACAATCCTTTCGCTGACGATTCGAGCCCCGGAGCAATAATGCCTCCTACAAATTCGCCATTTTTGTCGATAACTTCAAATGTTGTAGTGGTTTCAAGGTTAACAACCACCAACGGAGAACCAAACAGATCACGAGCGCCAATCATTTCAGCTATACGGTCGGCACCAAGCTCAGAGGGATCACTGTATCCTAATCGAATACCTGTTTTGAGCCCTGGTCCTACCTGTAATGGCGTGCGTCCACACTCCATAGTTAACGCACTCACCCAAGCTTTAGTAATAGGAGGAGCAACTGAAGCAATAATGCTTCCTTGTATATTTAGTTGCTCAAAATCAGCTTCTCCGGCAGAAACATCAGAAGTCTTTGTGTTTCCTGAAATAAAGCTTTGATTTTCACTTCCGTCCTGATGTTGATTCTTTTTCAGATGCTGGCCTCTTTTTTGCTCTCTTTGCAAGGAAGCAAAAAAATTCATAAGAATAGTCTGCACTTCACTAACGGTAATAGTAGCAGGCGTAGTGACTGTCCATTTGGAAACCAGAGTATCGTGCTGATACAAACCAATTTTAGTAACCGTATTACCAATATTTACTGCCAGCATAGAAGTAACAGCCATTACTAATCCCCATTTTCTGATAAACAAACCCACACATCATATTTAAAGCATTACCGTAAAGATGAATACGTAAACATTCTAGCGACCACAAAGTAATTCAGGAAGTCATGACATCTTAGTCATGCAATCTTGGGGTTTATTATTCCCATCCATAGAGCTATCGTTTTACTCTAAATGCCACCCCTAGGACATACTGAGCATTTAGATTCCCTGTTCATGAACAGAAACATTAACCCACTGTGTTTGCGTTACATTCGCTCCCGAAAAAATACCTATATCGAGCATGCAATCCCTATAGTCACGACCATGCGCAATAGTAATGTAATTATCATCAATCAATCGATTGTGCGTTGGATCGAGACCTACCCATCTTCCTTCGTGATAAATTTCAACCCAAGCATGAGTTGCCCCTTCGCCGCCAAGCATGCCCGCAATATAACGGGAAGCCAATCCGAGGTTTCGACATACCGCCAACATAACATGTGCGTAATCCTGACAAACACCCTTACCCTGCGCAAGTGCCTCTTCGGCAGTCGTTTTGATAGTGGTAGAACCAGGAGTATAGGTAAAAGCCTTATAGACCTCATCCATGATTTCGCAAGCAACTTCAATAGGTGAAGCTTCAGCAGGCAAAGCAGCAATGCGCGCTTTGCATATCTCAGATAAATGCTCAAGAGAAGGGCCTGGCATCGTAAGCGCTGAATTAAAACGGTAAAGTGGCTTGAACTGTTCTGGCTTGGTATTTTCATTGTCCACAAACGCTATGCCCGAAACGTGATAGCTAAACACTTCATGAGGTTCGGGAATAGTACCAGTTACCACAACTGAATCAAAAGAGTCGATTTGTTTTTCGAGTTTTGTATCGGGCTCCAAGCTCATTTCCACATCAACAATCTGCTGACGCGGACCCGTTGCGGGAATGCAGCGCAGTTGAAACTTATGATCAGTAACAGGATGGCTGAAGGTAAGCTTCATTTGATAATCAAATTCAAGCTTTTTCATACCACTCTCCCTATTCGTTCAATGCTGACGAACAATCTTACCACTACTTTAAGGCCAAAACCTTACCTTGGTTTAGACTTGCCTCTCGGGAAGATTTTTCAGGCACACTTTATGGGCGAGCGGCATCCATGTCCATTGAATTCAGCAAGAACCCCGCATCTGGGTCAAACGCAACGACGCGATCATCGAAATCACTGATTAGTTCAGCTAGTTCTTCGGCTCGCTTTTCATATCCTCGGCAGGGTAATTGACCGATAAGCCAATGGGAGCTGTCAGCAAAGCATTGCGGCAAGGGAAGATCATCAAGTGAGCGTACATACGTCGTTAGTTTTCTCATGGGCGGACGTAAAACTTCATCATTGAATCGAAAGCGTGTGTACAGATCAATACGTTCCAAATACTTACCTAAGAACAAAAACGATTTCATGGTTGGTTCTACCGAAGAGTTTTCTACTCCACCCCAAAATGCGAGCATATCGTCGGTAATATCGCGAAGATCATATACATCTTCTGCCGCATTCGCATGATGTGCCGCGTCCGCAATAGCACTTAAAGCAAGTTCAATGTATTGAAGCAGACGAGATCCTAATTCTGGACGGAGAATTACAGCATTATAAAATGCAGAAATAATGGCACTGCGAACCGAATCGCGATTGGTTTTGTCGTATAGAAAGTTCTGAATAAACGCATCGAAATCTTCGAAGTCTTCAGGTAAATCGAGCGCGCGAGCAAAAGGTCGGAAAGCATCAATATCGGTATCCATAACCCGATCGTAAAAAGGGAAAAATGCGCTCAAAGTGGTAAATACCCGCTCGGTATATCTTCCCAACCAAAATAAGTTTTCTGCCTTCGAAGCAGTGACGTGAGCCAAGCTCCTGTAGTTTTTACGCCCAATTTCTGTTCGCACACGCTCACGCGTAAGGGCAGTTTTTTGTTGAAATTCATCAGATGCAAGTACCCACGTATCCTTAAATCCTCCACCTTGAGAAGAATTCACAATCATTTCTCCAGGCACTGAAGAATAACGGGTTAGACCCGAATACCATACATGGGTGTTTTGCCCCGTGAGAACAAAAGCGCGTAAATCGCATTTTCGAGGAGAAACTTCTCCTGTTTTTTCATCGATAACATCAATATCCCGAAAATGAATAACCTCTTGGGCAATAAATCGACGAGGATCAGCCTTAATTCGATCAGCAAGTTCTTCACGCTGCATCTTGTCCAAGCTAGAACCAAACACGACCCCGTAACCGCCCGCTTCTGCTACATCTTTGATGACCAATTCACCAAGACGGCTTAGCACTTCTTTTCTATCTTTCTCAAAAAGAGGCATATATGTTGGAGCGTTTTGTAGAATAGGCTTTTCGTTCAAATAGTATTCGACCATTTTTGGAACAAAATAATAGACAGCCTTGTCGTCTGCTACTCCATTACCTAAAGCATTCACGATGGCAACATTTCCAGCACGGTATGCCCCTAAAATGCCTGGTACCCCAATCACTGAATCAGGATTAAATGCAAATGGATCCAAATATTCGTCTGACAAGCGTCGATACACCACACCAACACGATGGTGGCATCCTGAATAGTCTCGCAAATATACTTTATTGTCTAAAACTTCAAGATCTTCAGGGAACACCAACTCTGCCCCTGTTTTTTCGGCAAGATAAGCGTGCTCAAAAAACGCAGAGTTGAAGCGCCCCGGACTGAGCACTACAGCAATCCCCTCAGTAGAAACAAAATCCATAGTTTTACGCAAAAGACGCGGATAGTCGCGATTGTCTCTTAAGCTCACATCGCGAAACAATTTTGGATCAGCACGACGTTCTATGTCTCGAACAAACAAAGGATAGCTTGCTCCCGATGGAATGCGAAGATTATCTTCTAGTACCCACCAGCAACCATCTTCACCTTGAACTAAATCTTCGCCTGCAATATGAGCAAAAACTCCGCCAGGCGGTGTTACTCCATTTACCTGAGGAAGGTACCCTGGAGAGGTGTAAACAAACTCTTCGGGGATTACTCCATCATGAATAATGTTTTTATCGGAATAGATATCACGTAGAAAAGCGTTAAGAGCATTGACGCGTTGCTTAAGGCCACGTTCCAATTCGTCATATTCATCCGAAGCGATTATGCGAGGAATAGGGTCATAGGGGAATAATCGGTCATGGTACTCCCCGTCATGATAAATTCCAAAACGAACACCATTGCGCGCTAGTTCGCGATTGATCGATTCCCTTCGGTTGACCAGTTCTTTAGCTAATGCACGAGCAGCAGTTTCCATTAGTAACCCGACCTTATCCCCTAGTGCCTGTTCTTTATGTAAAAGATGCACCTTTACACCCTCTATACAAAAGTGCACTCCTTTAGTGTAATGGAGTGCACTTTTCCTTAAACAAGAACACTTGATAAGACTCAAGCTTTTTACAAAAAGGAAACTAATCGCTAACTTAACTGCAGCAATCTCCGAACAATAAAGATTACATACAGGTATAGCCACCATCTACGGGAACCATAATGCCCGTCACATAAGATGAAGCAGGAGACGTCTAGAACAAAACATGCATTCCAATCATGCAGAGCACTTAATCATCAATTCCAAAACGATTCTCCAGCTTATCCTGTGATGCATCAAGACGCTCTTCAATTTGTTCAAGTTGAAGCTCAAGCGAACGGTAATCATCCCATGTCAACGAACCAGAACGATATTCCCCTTCTTGCTGGTCTTCGTAAGTATCCATCTCAAGTTCGAGAGCGTTAAATTTACTATCGAGTTCGAAATAGCTGTCAATTCGAACATCTCGGTCACTGGGAACCTCAGCGGCTTCCGCCTGAGAGATTAATTCGTCGGCGCGGTCGCTAAAATCTTGCACCGTTGGATTATCGTAAGTTGTTTGATTTTGAGAAGCTTGATCTTGATTGTTGGCATCATCTGTTGCATCGCCAGTAGCTGAAGCGTCATCAGAATTTTGCTCGTTTTGCAAACGCTCAACCTCAGCTTCAAGCTCCGCAATGCGCTGTTCTTCACTGTTATTGCCGCATCCTATCAAAAGTAAACTCATTCCGAAGAAAAGCAGCACAGTAAAGCCGATTAGTACCACGTTCTTAAAGGGGGTTTGCTTTGATGTTGTTTTAGCAATCATGGCAATGACCTCCTAAAACTAAAATGATATCATATTAGTAACATAATTGAACGTTGATAGTTTCGCAACATTTTTTCGGTGATTGTTACTTTTCTTATGTGGGAATTTCTTGCTCTGGCCTCGTTTTATTTCACACATCGCAAAAAGCATTCCGATATAAAACTTTCCAAAATCTGCAAAGAAATTTACAGTAATAGCAACAAGGAAAGGACACTCTATGGTTCCCGAAAACCCCACTCTCGAACAGTTAGAAGCTGAATTCAATAACGACAAATTTGCCACTCATGCTGCACATTGCAAAATCATAGAAGGCAACAAAGGTCATTCCGTCTGCGAAATGCCCATCGAAGATATCCATCGCAATGCAATGGGAAATGTTATGGGTGGGGCAATTTTTACCTTGGCCGATTTCGCTCTTGCTGTCGCCGGAAATGTCGGTCAACCTCCCACGGTTTCAGTTACCCATTCGATAGATTTCTTTCGTTCAAGTAAAGGCACTAAACTTATCGCAACCGCTCACTGCGATAAAGCAGGAAGTCGCCTTGCTTTCTTCACGGTAGATATTACCGACGATTTAGGAAAGGATATTGCACGCATGACCGCAACGTGCGCGCGTGTATAACCCATACACACGTATAAAAAGCAAATACTCAAACGCGAATCACTTGATACAGCCTAACTAAGCCTGGCAAAGTTTGTCTTTCGCTACTTCCCTGTTACAGATATCCCAAAAGAGACAAATAGTCCTGCGCACTATTAGGAACTTCGAGCGTAAAGGTTTGTCCTTCAGCCGAAACCGTAATATATGAAGGATCTTCATAAGTAGTAACTTCTGCAGAAATTCCCCCATAATTTACCGCTTGCGTCCCTGTTTCTTTTGCATCGTTTGGAAGAGAAGTTACTGACCAATTATTAATATCGAGGTTGTCTATCGCTTGGTTCACTTGCTCTTCAGACATACCAGTCTGTGCAGCTATGTCTGACGCATTGGCATAAAGAGTATCTTCGGCTTTGGATTTTATGCCAGAGGCATCAATGGCAGCATTTGTTGCAGCGTTAGTGCCAAGTCCGAGCATGCCATGGACCGATTGCCCAATCGGCGTAGAAGATAACGGAGTAAAAGTAAAAAGAACTATTACGCAAGCGAGAATTGCCAATAAAGCCGCCAGCCCACCTAAAAGCTTCAAAACAACGTTCATCGCAATTCCTCCTTCTCTTGTGGAGTGGCTAGTTTATCACCAACATATGGAAAACTTACGATGCATTTCTAAACGTTTTGACTCCATTTAGGTACCCCTACGCAAACAATTTCGCGATTAAGAGAATTAAACGAATTCGATCAATTTTTCTCCACGAAAATCGTCAAGCCGATGTAGCGGATGGTAAACTTTTATACCATGTTCACCTGGCATTATAACGATTTATAACCATTCATTCTCAAAACGTATTTGACCTATAAAGAAAGAATTGTTTCGTTTGTCAAATTCTTATTGCAATCCCGCAAAAAAAGGATTAAAAACAGTGTTGGCAAAAATCGAAGCTGAGAAAATTCGTTGAAAACGCTCGCGTGAAAATACGAAAACGGATGCTTCGAAAATAAGGTATCCGTTATTGGTTTTCGTAAGTATTTTCTACGTAAGGAGGTAGCCAAAATGGCCCCACGCCAGAACAAAATCACCTTGGTTAACCGCTTCGCTTCTACTTCAATTGAGGCAAAACGCCTTGCCGCTACTATCGTTTTTACCTTGTTTATATGTGGCGTTTTACCTTTGATTATTAACGGCTAAGCGTAATCATCCACACCAAAACGCTTGAAATAAGATAAAACATTCTGGAGAGACATCTTCTGAGCGATAAGCTGGTTTGCAGTTACCCCGCGCATACGGCCTTGTGCCTTCGCCTGACTGATCTGTTCGCTTACGCGATCATATTCTTTCAGTACCGCCTTGTGAGCATCCTCGTAGCTTGCTAATTTCATCCAAGCTTCTTGCTCAGAGCAGAGTAAGGTCACTTCGTCTTTATCTTTGCGTTCAGTAGCACGTTTCATGGAGCCCTCTGTCCCCCTTCATCATTTCAATTTACAGAACCAGCAATCTAGCGCTTTAAGAGTCGATTGTTCAAAATCTTATAGATTTCAGGTAATAATAGTAGCAACAAACGTTTATTAGTACTGAAACCTAACAAGAGGATTATCTATGGCAGGCAAAACTAAAAAATCTCTCCCCGTGACGTTCAGCGAAAACAATGACGCAATTATAAATGCGGCAAACGAAGTTCTTACTGACTTAGAATCACTCAGTATTGAAGCACGTTACATGGTCGACGAAAACCCTGAAAGTAAGGGCAATATTGCACTTTGGAACTGCCTTGTAGATATTGAAGATCTGGTAGCTACCCTCTCGGAAGGTAAAACGCTTTCAGAAAAGGAAGCTGTTTCTCTTGGCGAAGCATGCGTAGAGGCGGTGCAATACTTCAACAGAAGTGAAGAAGTTTCCAAAAATGAAGTTATTGCCGTGTTCTCTAAACTTAATAATCTCGTATTTAAAAACGACCTATTTGCTTAACCGATCAAGAAAGCAAATAGGTTAGCTGAACCGATAGAGTTACAAAGTCCCCCTTGAACAAGTTCTTTCTTTTTGTAAGAAATGTGCCATACTACACCTATAAAGGTAATAAAAAAGTTAGTACTCGTTTTGGGAAAAATTGCGGTTCAGGAATCATTGAGCTTATTTTTATCAAGACGTATTTTCTTTTTAGCCTTGCATCTACACGATGGCCAAGAACTTCACGGTTCGAGACCCTACCCGTTCAAAACTAGGGGGTGAAGCCCATGAATGAACTACTTTTCTTTCTTGAAATAGTTTTAACTTTTGGGTGTGTAGTTGCAGCTAAAAAGATTTTTGGCAAAGCTGGCCTCATTGCTTGGATCGCTATTGCAATGATCCTCGCTAACTTAACAGTTGTAAAAACCGTTAATCTTTTCGGTATTGATGCCACCTTAGGCAACATTATGTTTGCTTCCACTTTCCTTGCAGGTGATATGCTTAACGAAAACTACGGTAGGCAAGCTGCTCATAAAGGAATCCTTGTAGGATTAGGCGGCGTACTAGTATTTATGGTGTGTACGCAAATTAGCTTACTCTACACGCCTAGTACAACTGATGTCTCTCATGATGCAATGGCGCTTTTATTTGCCTTAAATCTTCGGACAAGCATCGCCTCTGTCGCTATGTGTATTTTGGCAAATTGGCTCAACGTTTCTCTCTATGCGAAAATTCGCGAATTAACTCACGGTAAATACCTTTGGCTTCGCAACAATGTCACAACTATCACCTGTAATTGCGTTGAGAACTTCTTATTTGTTCTTTTGGCTTTTGGCGGTATTTATTCCCCCGAGCAGATTCTCGCTATTGCCTGTTCCACCTGCGCAATTGAGATTTTCTTAGCCTTATGTGATACCCCGTTTTTGTATCTCTCTCGCGGAAAGTCGAAGCTTTTACGTCAAGCTGAAGCTTAATGAACACCTCTAAACAGCAATCAATTATTTAGAGGACTCCATAAGCCTTACTGCTGTATTTCTAAGACCAGCTAAAACATTAAATGCAATAATTAGCAACGCCATTGAGCTTAGTATTGAAGAATTAGAGCAGTATTCCAACTTTGTTAGCTGGGTAGACGTTTGTAAGGACTGGAACTAAACTGAACTGAAACAACGCAGGTAAAACTTGTACCATTCATGACACACTAGCCTCGAAATCGGCCAAAATACCAAGGTGCACGGTAAGGCAACGCCTCCACATACCACCTATCCGTACTACCCTTCTCGGTTATTTCTTGCTCTAAATATAGATGTGTTTCGCGATTACCAATTTGGACGGTATAGCGCAGTGTTCGCGTTCCTTTACCCGAAAACGAATTCGCTATAGGTTGCCCTATTACGCGCTCAATCTGAAAGGTACGTCCATCAGGCCAGCATACCGAAAGGGGTGTTATAACCCCGTCATCACGCCAGCGCGCAATAACATCTACATACCGTCGAGTAGTATGTGAATCAGGCAACGACATACTGCTAGCAGTTCCTAAAATACCTTTCGAGTTGTTTTCCAAGCATCAACGCTATTTCTTGACTATTTCTTTGCTTGCTTTCTTACTTATTTCGAATCTTTCAAACAGCAACAAGCAGCACGCACAAAAACCTGTGCATGAGCCACTTGACCGTTGCGCTCTTCTAAAGACGCGATATACTTATCCTATAGTAGAACATATGTTCGATATTTTAAAGCAAACACGCGTAGCAAATATCGCCAAACAAGAGAAAGAGCTTATACGTAGTGGATAAAAAGTTTTCGGAAAAATGCTATCTCTGCATAGATCTGAAATCGTTCTATGCAAGTGTTGAATGCACCGATCGTGGTTGGGATCCTTTTACCACTAAGCTTGTTGTTGCTGATCCCGAGCGAAGCCAAACCACCATCTGCCTTGCGGTATCCCCTGCCTTAAAAGCACTTGGTGTACCAGGGCGTTGTCGCGTATTCGAAATCCCCAAAGATATCGACTATTTCATGGCTCCCCCACGCATGAAACGCTATATGGAAGTATCCACCCATATCTATTCACTCTATTTGCACTACGTAAGCCCACAAGACGTTCATGTGTACTCTATTGACGAATGTTTCATTGATGCCACCCCTTATCTTTCGCTCTATCACATGGATGCAGTCACCTTCGCAAAAACACTCACCAAAACGGTTTTCGACGATACGGGAATTTGCGCAACAGTAGGCATTGGCGCCAATCTTTTCTTAGCAAAAGTAGCGTTGGACATTACCGCTAAGCATACCCATGACGGCATTGGCATCCTGAATGAAACCAGCTTCAAACAGCAAATTTGGTTTCATCAGCCTATAACTGACATTTGGAATATCGGACCTGGCATTGCGCGTCGTTTAGCTAAATACGGAGTACATACCTTGGCGGGCATTTGCGCCATGGAAAGAAAAACGCTCTATAAAGAGTTTGGCGTTAATGCTGAATACCTAATTGACCATGCATGGGGCCAAGAACCTTGCACTATCGCTCAAATTCATTCCTACGTTCCCGAAGGTCATTCGCTTGTAAATGGACAAGTCTTGCCCTGCGATTACACCTTAGAAGAAACTCGCATAGTCATGCATGAAATGATTGATGCAAGCATACTCGAGCTGGTGCAAAAAGGACTGGTAGCGGAAAGCATTTCACTTTCTATTGGATATGCACGCCCGAAAATAACAGCAGAAACAAAGTCCTCTTTTTCGCAGGAATCGCCTTCTCATAGACATTTTTATGCCCACACAGGCTGCACAAGAAAAATAGACAGGCGTACCAATTCTGCGCGAGTGCTGAAGCGGCATTTTGAACTGCTTTTCAACGAAACCACAAGCGATGCTCTCCCTATTCGTCGCATCAGTATTGGGTTTGGCGGTCTTCTTCCCGAAAAATACGCCACTATAACCCTGTTTGATAACAGAGAAGCTGAAATCAAAGAGCGCTGTCGTCAGGAAGCAATTATCGCTATACGAGAAAAATTCGGAAAAAACGCCATGCTAAAAGGCATAAGTCTTCAAGAAAAAGCTACTGCGCGTGAACGTAATAACCAAGTAGGAGGTCACCGTGCCTATTAGTTCTTCCAGCCGAAAAGCATCCCAAAAAGGGAAGGAAGCATCAGAATTAGAAGAATCGCTCCCGCCCAAAGCGCATCATTCCCCTGAAGGTTCCCTTTTACCAGACAGCCTAAAACAAGAACTCCTCTGCGTGGATAGCCCTCAAGAAAAAGAATACCGCGCAAACATTCTTGCCGCCATCGAACGAAACGTTGAAAAGTACGGCTCCTACACCGCACAGCCGCACGATAATCGCGCACGGCAATTTATGCCTTTTGCTGCTCTCAAGGGATATACCGATATGGTGCAGCAAGAAGAGAACAGACATTGATGCAAAATTACGAAGTCAAACTGACCACGCGAGTAGCAAGACGATCTTGGAGTGTCTTAGAGTGCGTAACCAATACCAATCCAACCTTATTTTCCTCGCAATAAGAAAGCAAAAATTCCCAAATTTGAACTTGAGTAATAGCATCTAGCATAGTGGAAATTTCATCCGCAATAAGAAATTTGGGATGCACACGTAAAGCGCGCGCGATACAGCAACGTTGCAATTCCCCTCCTGAAAGCTCTCGCGGATAACGAGAAAGCCATTGTTGCTTAATCCCCAACTTTTCCAAAAGAACTTGATCAATTGGACCAGATTCTTCCAGCGAATCCTGTATGCGTAGAAGCGGGTCGAGCGTCTGTTCTGGATGCTGCCAGATCATCTGAACTGGTAAAGGGCTGCTGCCATTAGCTTTACTATAAGAATCAAGGGGGACCTTATCTAGAAGCACTTCTCCTACTTGAGGCTTCAAATACCCCGCCAATAAACGACATATAGTGGTTTTCCCAAACCCCGAAGAAGCTTGCAAGGCAACACGCTCGTGTGATTCAACCGAAAAATTAAACGAAGAAAGAAGCGGCCTCTCAAAAAGCGGCTTATCGTTATCGAAAGACTTATTCCCTGAAGGTTTACCATGAGCAAAAAGGCTATTTTTTCGCAGAGACTTACTGTTGTCATACGAAAAGGAAACGTTCTGCAACTCCAATATACTCATATTCCATCTCCTTTTTGTTTTAAGCTTCTACTGCAAAATCATGCTCTGGCAAGGCATGCCAAAGCGCCCTACTAAACGGATGCTGCAATAAATCAGGAGAAGCGAAGTTAGCAACCGAAGTCTCCTCTACCACCGTGCCGTCCTTAAACACAGCCACGCGATCCGCTACGCGCAAGGCAAGTTCTATATCGTGCGTAATAAGCAAAACGCCCTTACCCTCATTGGCAAACGCACGAAAATCCTCCATTGCCTTTACCGCTAATTCCAGATCGAGACCAGGAGTTGGTTCGTCGGCAATTATAAGGCGGGGATCCTTCATTAATGCCGTGCAAAGCAATACGCGACGAGCCATACCTCCTGAAAGTTCAAAAGGATACAAATCTTCAACCTCGGGCGATAGGCCATAGCGCTCAAACAATTCTTGTCGCCTGCGCGCATCGCCCCCAATTTGCTTTCCCACTTTCATGAGAGGATCAAGTGATTTGACGCTCTGTGGTACAAAGGCGATTTCACGCCCCCGCAACTGCGTTAGGGTTTTCGCATCCTGCAGTACCCCATCGTAATAAATGGTTCCTTCAACCCGCACATTATTGGCATACAAACCCAAAATTGCATCTGCTAACAAGGTTTTCCCGGATCCTGATGCCCCTACCACTGCAAGAATTTCACCCGTATGAACCGATAAACTTAAATTGTCTATTACCTGGCTAATACGCTGTTTCACCGAAAAACGTTTATCTTCTTCATACATCGTAAATCCCACACAGAGATTCTGAACTTGAAGTAAATGGTGTCCTCCAGCATGATGGCTCACGTCTGCATGGAAATGACCATGATGAAATTCGGTATGGGTATGCACCGTAGCGTCATGCGATGCAATGCGAACATCTTGCGCAGAATCAGATTGAAACGTAGGTGAGCTGTCGATATCCCCTTTTTGATTAGAAGGATTTTGTTCAGCATGACGGTTATAAATAACACTCATCTGACATCGCATCCTATTCTTGTGCACGAGCAGGATCAAGTAGTCGACGAAGACTTTGTCCTGCCTGATCGAACAACAATACAACTGCAAGCAATGCCAACCCAGGGAATAAAGCAAGCCACCACATACCAATGGATAGATAATTCATCGACTCACTTAAGATAATACCGATTGCAGGCATTTCAGGAGGTAGACCAAATCCCAAAAAGGTAAGAGCTGCCTCGTGTAAAATGGCGTGAGGGAACAGCAAGATAAGTCCCACTAAATACTGAGGCAACACGGCAGGAAACACATGATGAAGAGCGATATACACAGGTCCCCTTCCCAATGCTTTGGAAACCTCGACATAAGAGCTCTGCTTTACCTGCAGCACTTCAGCGCGAATAACACGACACAAACTTGGCCAGTGGGTCAACGCTACCCCAATTGCCACACCCCAGAATCCCTTACCAAGTGCATAGGAAATAAGTAAGAGAAGTACGATGTGCGGAATACCTAACATAAGATCGATCAACCAGGTAATACAAGCATCAATCTTTTTACCGCCAAGCGCAGCAAGAGTGCCAAGCACTAACGCAATAAACGACGAAACCAAAGCTGCAAGTAAACCAATTCCAATACTGGTAGAAAGACCCGCCAAAGTACGCAACAGCATATCGCGCCCTAGATTATCAGTACCAAAAGGATGCAAAAGACTAGGTGCCTCTCGCGCTATAGAAAGATCGCTTGCAGCGGCAAGGGGTGACACCAAAGCGCCCAACACCGCAACGCTCACAAGAATCACAAATGATGCAATACAAACAATGCGGGTACGCTTTCGGTTGTTTACCCGTCTTGATCGTGGTGAATGAAATATGGTCGCAGAATCATTCAAACAAGAAGACACTTTAGAGAGCATCGAAGAAGCCGTAGCAACCCCTTCAAAAAATCCACCTTTCGTTGCGTCTTCAGATACAGAAAGATCAACGCCTTTACCTAGACGTTTATTCACAGTGCATCACCCCCTCGTTTAATGCGAGGGTCAATAATGCGATATAAAATATTTGCAATCATATTGCCGCCGAAAACTATTACAGCGGAAACCAAAGTAATTCCTACCAACAATGCCACGTCGCTTCCGATGCCAGCAGTCACTGCAGCTTGACCGAGACCTGGATAGGAAAAAACCTGCTCCACTAAAACTGATCCGCCAAATATTTCCGAAATCGAAGCAAATTGAAGCGAAATAGCAGGCAAGGCCAAATTGCGTAAACCATGTTTACGTGCTGCTTGCAGACGAGTAAGTCCCCGAGCCTGTGCGAACCGAATGTAGTCACTTTCCATAATGTCGATTGTTTTTTCGCGCGTATGGAGCGCAACATTAGCCACTCCCACAACCGACAAAGTAAGCGCCGGCAAAATCATATGATGTATAGAGTCAAAAATAGTTATATCTGCAGCACTTTTACCAATAGGCGCAGAAAACCCTATAGGAAACCAGCCTAGCCAAACGGCAAATATCATCAAGACGATTAATCCCAACCAAAAGGTGGGAGTCGAAGCTAATACGAAACAATAACCTTTGATGATGCGATCAATAAGGGTACCTTGCTTGATACCAGCAACAATGCCCATAAGTAAACCAATGATTCCGCTTAGAATCCACGCGACAGCCATGAGAACCAACGTATTAAGCGACCTATTCGCTAACACCTCGGTCACAGGAGCATTAAAACGAAGCGAAGTTCCCATATCGCCCTGCAAAAGGGCGCCTAACCAGTTAAGATAGCGTTCCCATAGCGGAGTATTGGCGCCCCAATAACTAGCAAGCTGAGCACGCTGTTCATCACTCATGCTGGCATAGGCCGTTTGCCCCACGTTTGCCTGAACTGGGTCAATGGGAGAAATACCCACGAGAACAAAAGTAACAATGCTGATAGCAATCATCAGCAAAATGAATTTAGCTATGTTTCGTCCAATTAGCTGAGCCATTTATCTTGGATGTTTATTCCCAACTCCACTTGTCCACGTTGTTTACCAACGACCACCCATGCCCATGAGGATGAGGTTTTTGATCCGCCACATTCAACCCAGTGCGTTTGAAGTAGAGATGATCAACGTTTGCAAGCCAAACCCACGTTGCCGCTCCCTGTGGCGCAACTCCTTCGTTTCCGTCCCATTGAGCAAGTTTCCAATCCTCGTAAGATTCTTCTACCGTAGTTTTAGCAAGTGCCGCATCCATATGCGCATCAACTGTTGCGCTTTCATATGATGCATAATTTCCCACTCCAGTTGAATACAAAAGGTTATACATTTCGGTGGGACCATTAGAACCCCAGCCCCATAGAATAGGATCGGAGAATTCACGAGGATACAAATCGTCCCAACCAGCGCCATGAATAGCTATCTCGATACCAAAGGCAGCCATCTGATTGCTAAATTCCGCAGCAAGAGCCTGACGGACTGAATCGTTAGAGCTGTAATACAAGTCGAAACTTGCGCGAACTCCATCTTTAACCAGTACGCCGTCTTCCCCTGCCGTCCAGCCGCCCTGCTCCAAAATCGCACGAGCATAATCAGCATTGGTTTCCACTTTCATATCGTCAGACGCCCAAGGTGTTCCATCTGAAACACTATAAGCAGCAGTTCCATGACCCGAAAGGACGTTGTCGATCATGGTTTCTCGGTCAACCGCATAATTCATAGCACGTCGCAAAGAGAGATCTTGTGTGACATCATTGCCAAGCGCATAGTCGTTTACTCCATCTTTTTTGGTGCCTCCTGCTGGCACACTTGGAAATGAAATACCTCGACTATCAACTGACTTACAACTAAATAATTCATACTGATCAGGCGTTGAATCTGCCATGGTAGCTGCGGTATAGGCGATATCTACCTCACCTGAATTCGCGGCAGCAAGAGAAGCATCCTCTTCCATGAACACCACAACAACCCGCTGCATAGTGGGTGCTTCGCCATAATAATCGGGATTCGCCGTTAAAATAACTTGCTGGCCTTTATCCCATTGCTCCAGCTTATAGCGACCAGAACCAATGGGATTAGCACCGTACGTTGCTGAATCGTACGCATGCTCAGGCACGATACCAACTACCGCTAATGTGTAGAGCAACGCATTAAAGGGCTTAGTCATGTGAAGCTCTACCGTGAAATCATCTACCGCTACCGCCTCTTCAACCATAGAGAGATCAGCTTCTGCTGCTTCTGCGGCATTAATTCCATTAATAGTAAAAGCCACATCACGTGCGGTAAGCTGCTCCCCATCGGTAAAGTAAGCATCATCACGAATATGAAAAGTCCAAATCATGCCATCAGAACTGCACTCATACGAGGTAGCAAGGTCGTTGACAAAATTAAGATCAGCATCAGTTGTAATAAGCGTTGACTGAATAAGAGGTTCATGAACGTGCTCGCCACATCCCCACGAAAACAAAGGATCGAAACCTGCAGCAGGTTCAGAATTCACCGTCATGGAAACCACCACTTCGTTAGCGTTGCCCGTCACCGAAACACCTTCAGTAAGTGTTCGAGTGTTCGAACAAGCAGAAAGTAAACTGCCCAACGAAAGAGATGCGATACCCACACCAGCAAGCTTCACAAAATTCCTTCTGGTAATTGCCATGTTTTCTCCCTAAGCAAGGTATCCAACCCTAATCTGATATCTCACCTAAATTTGCTCACATGTAGCAAACAGACAATGACAACACTGCAAGGTTGAATGAGGTCGTAAAGTGCGCTTGTTACGAGAACTTTTTTCGTAACACAGCAAATCCTACCATAAGAGTGTTATGAATCAAAAGAAAGTGTTACTCTAGTTTTGATCATTCGGTAACTGGCTTTGAAGGTTTCTTTGGGGATTTTCCGAAGGACAATTTCGACCTTTTTCCGGCCTTTTTGATGATTCTTGCCCCATACAACAAAAAAGCCAGAAGCAAACAAGCTTCTGACCAGGTGATTCAATGGTGGGCGATAGTGGTTTCGAACCACTGACCTCCACCGTGTCAAGGTGGCGCTCTCCCCCTGAGCTAATCGCCCGAACTATAAAACATCAGCGAAAAAATACTTTACCAGAAGAAACAGTATCGTCAATAGGAAAAATATCCTTAATCATCCCTTTACGTATCCATAATCTCCCCTAAAGACGTATCGTTGTTCTTATATTTCAAGCAGATATGCGATAAGGTAAAACACGCTAAAATGAACTTGGCAATTAACAAAAACAAATCGGGCGAATTGGGTTTACGGACGAACTGAGTTTTGGAAACGAGCTAAGCTCTGCAGACAAACGTAACTTTGCGAACAAGCTGAACTACGCAGACAGATTAATGTAAAGTTTTGACAGATTAAGCTTTACTAATCGAGCTCCTATAGAACTTTCACGAGTTATCGTAAAAAACTTCAATCCGAAAAAAGACAATAGATAAGGGCACAAAACTATGCACACTAATATTTCTCTCCAACAACTTCGCTACATCATTGAAGTTGCCGAATGTGGATCTATTAATGCAGCAAGTCAACAGCTCTATGTTTCCCAGCCAACCCTTTCGGCAACCATTAAAGATACCGAACAGGAGCTCGGTATTTCTATCTTTAACCGCACCAACCGCGGTATTACCCTCACAAACGAAGGTACCGAATTTATTGGCTACGCACGCCAGATTCTTGAGCAATTTGACCTCTTTGAAGCCCGCTACACCAACACCCACTCTTCAAACAGCGGAAGGCTTTCCGTCTCATCGCAGCACTATGCTTTCTGCGTACAGGCTTTCGTAGATTTAGCAGAAGAATGCCACGAAGAAGAGTATGACTTTTCTTTGCGAGAAACCCGAACGGCAGACATTATCGAGGATGTAAAGGACTACCGAAGCGAACTGGGTATCCTCTACATAAGTGATTTTAATTCAAAAGTGCTAACAAAAGCATTTAGCGATGCGGGCCTCACGTTCACACCGCTGTTTCAGGCACATCCGCACGTTTTCGTAGGCAAGCATCATCCCTTAGCTCAGCATCAAAGCCTTACGCCGGACGATCTGCAAGAATTCCCTCGCTACTCCTTTGAGCAAGGCACCAACAATTCCTTCTTTTTCTCGGAAGAGCCGCTAAGTCATTTACCCCATCGACAAAACATCACTTATTCAGATCGCGGCACGCTTACAAATCTTCTTACCAATCATAATGGCTATACCATCTCTACTGGTGTTCGAAGCGGCGAAATGGGGCAAAGCGACATTGTAGCAATACCTCTTGAAGTGGAAGAGACCATGACCGTAGGATACGTTTATCATGCCGAGCGTTCACTTTCTCCTTTAGCAAAGCGCTACTTGGAAAAACTACGCATGCACATCGAAGCAAATCCTACCGTCAACACGTATTATCCCTATAAGCAATAGCGAATCAAAATAGCTATTTCATGTTATTTCAGACCGACCTCAGAGCAGAAAGCGCTCAAAGCAGATACCAATCGCTCCACATCATCACGTACGGTATCGTACCCAAAACTGATACGAAGAGTGTTTCTACCAAGCGAAAGAGGAATCCCTGCCGCCTGCAAAGAAAGCGGATGCTTGGGACGCCATGTTCCTGGCGCTACTGTCTTATAATTTGATTCGCAAGCAGCCGCTTTAGAAATATAGATTTTTCGATCACTGAGATATTTCAAAGCTTTGTCGTTTTTCATACCAGGAACGCTGATATTGCAGATATAAGGAGAACCATCTTCGCGAGAATTGATAATAACTGAGGGGATCTCTTCACATAGTCGTTTAACGGTATAGTGCCAGATATCACGCATTGCTTCGTTGTCTGCCTCGCGAGAACGATACGTCAGTCTCATAGCTTCTGCAAATCCCGCAATAAGAAATACTGCTTCAGTTCCAGAACGAAGCCCTCGTTCCTGACCTCCCCCGAATGCCGTAGTGAACATCTTTGTTCCACGCTTCACGTACAGCGCGCCGATACCTTTAGGTCCCCCAATTTTATGCGCCGAAAACGAAGCAAGGTCCACACCCCAATCATGAAGGGGTAAGTCTATCTTTCCTAGCGCTTGAACGGTATCAGTGTGCACCAATGCCTTCGGCGCATAGCGATCGCGCAAACGACAAACCTCCGCCACTGGCATGCAATAGCCCAATTCATTCTGGACCGCCATCACCGAAGCAAGAGAGGTTTTTTCTTGAAAAAATCTCTCACATTGTTCCAAATCAAAATTGCCCGCTACCGCATCAACATAAGAAACCTTCCATCCCTCTCGCTTTAATCCACGAATGGAGCGCGTAACGGAGGGGTGCTCCAATGCTGATGTGATAATCTGCCCTGCATCAATTCCGCGAGCACGACAAGCACCTCGAATAGCCAAGTTATTGGATTCAGTACCACCTGAGGTGAAATATATTTCATCAGGATAAACAGAAAGAGCCTCTGCAATTATTGCTCGACTCTCTTCCAAAAGCGTATGTGAACGCCTACCGAGCGCGTGTAGAGCTGAAGCATTACCAAAATCCTCTTCGAGCACTTTTTGCATAATACGTACTACTTCAGGGCGAGGTTTTGTGGTCGACGCATTATCGAGATAGATCAACGTATCACCTGCTTCACCGCTACCATTTCTTTACTATCTGATGTTCGATGGATCGAACTTGCGCTATAAGTTCAGGAGAAGCTTTTCTTCCCATGTGTTCAGGTGAATTTGGAAGAAATAATCCTTCTTTTTCGCATTCCTCAAACACACGATCCAGCGCCTCGGCTGCCTTTTGTGAAAGCTCTTCTTCCACCTGGCAAAATATTTTCACCAGCGCCTTTGCCTCTTTGGTAAGGGATGACCCACTTGCCCCTTGGCGAATAAATAATTTCAACCCTAGTGCTTCTTCGGTTTTTTTAACTATGCGCCACGCCTTGCTGTACGCCATACCCATATCTTGTGCAGCACGATTAAGTGAGCCTAATCGATCAACGCCCTGACAAAGCTTTACTACTCCCAATCCAATACCAACTGCTTGGTCTGATTCGTTTGTCTTCAAAAACAATCTCACTCGTGCCGTCACATCACTGCGCTGCATAGCTTCAGTCCTCCGAATTCACTAACTATTCCCTTGAGTTAATATAAGAACATAGATTTATGCCTGGGGAGAACTCTGGAAGCGAGGATCTCGAGCAATGGCATCAAGACGAGCCGTAACCACCTCTTCAACCTCATAAGAAAAAGGTCTCAGTGATTCTTCCACAAAAACCGTTCGAATATAATTACCGCATTCATCGCAGGTTGCGATGCGATGACCATCATCACCTTCTACATTGAAGTAATGTAAGTGCCCTTGATTGTGAGTTCCACAGCGCGCACACCGTATTCGATCAAAATCCCACACCGTACCGCACTGCTGACAATACAAGGTTCTACCTCGTCCATCAGTGGGGCTGTCAGCACCGCCCACTTTTGCAAGCGCAGGCTCACTTCCACAAACTGGACAGCGCAGAGGATTGTGGTGACATTCATCCCCCTTTGGAAAGTGGTCCTTTAGCATAGTGGCGATTCCTTCCAATTCCACACGAAGTGAAAGCATCGCAATTAATACGACCATGTTTGCAAGCGAACCACTATCGACAACCTTTTGTGCTAATTCATATGTTTTCTCAGAAAAGAGCACAGGATCACTTCCTGCCAGAGCAAGATTGTCCTTCGGTAAAACCTTCGCAACTTCTAGCGACAAAAGCATGGTGGCATCCCCATCGGAAAGCAAATTCGATTGAGCCACATAGTCTCTTAAAGCAGCAAAAATCGACCTAAAACGCTCTTCGTTTATAGTTGCGGGGGCAATACGCAGCAAGGGCTGATCACTATTCCATGCCTCAAGCAACTCTTCGTCTGAAGACATTTGATAATGCTTCGCTGCAGTAAGCGGGCCCGATGACCAACGATCCATCTCTTCCCAAAGCCCTTTGAAAAAAGCAAGGCGCAACATATCCGCTTCATCTAATGTTTCGTTGTAGGAATCAATTACGCGATGAATTAGTTTCAGGTTCATATATAAGCCCTTTACTTTGAAGGTTAAGAGGTCACCTCGCAACAGCAAGGTGACCTCACTTGTTTAGAAGCAGTGTTTACTTCTCGATAATGTTTTCGCCCTTGTCGATTTCTTTACGTGCCCAATGTCCCCAGTGGTAAAGTGCATCGGATTCTGATACGTAGCCATCGCCCCACATGAGCTTCCAGGTGCGACGATAAGGCTGGAACAAACCGGATCCCAAGAAAATATGTGCAAGGCCAAATACCGCAATAAGCAAAAAGCCAATGTCATGAATGAACAAAACAACTGCATAAACTTCTCCAGGAAGCGTAAAGATAGTCGTACCGAGGAGCATTATTACACCAGTAATAGCCATAACAGCGCCAGAGAACCACAGCATACCGTCTGCAAAACGCTGACCACTCTTGGTTTCATCCTGATCAGGCATGTGAATCCATTTTGCGAGGAACAGATAAGGCAAGAAGAGAATCATCCATTTCTTGTCATCAGAATTCCATTTAGCAAACAGCTCTTGGAAAATATGCTTTGCTCCCTTAGGTGATTTAATAGCACTGATGAGAGGAACCGCTACAAAAACCACCCCTAAAACGCGATGCGACATACGGAATGCGAAGACAACATCCGAACCTGCCAGCTGCGTAAGAGGAGGAACAAAGACAAACAATCCACTGATGCAAAGCCAAATACAGCTAATTACCGTAATGCCATGGGTCAGGCGAGCTTGAAGAGAATGTCGCTTAATGTAGCGTTCAGTTCCTTTACGTTTACGTTCAGCAACAAACTGGGCATCTTTTTCGGCAGCCTCAGGAGAAACTTGAACTACTTTCTTACTCATCACGACCTCCCTTCCCGAGATTTTCGAAAATATGCTCCTTAACGGTAATGTCGTCAGCAGGATCGCCATGCTTAACAACCTCGCCCGTTTCAAGACTGATGGTATCTTCGGTTTCTTCGTTATAGACAAGCTTGTCACGCTTATAGCCAATACCCAGGGCAAACATTGCTGCAAGACCAGCAACGGTAACGCCTGTTACAACACCAGTAACCGGCTTAATAATTTCACTTAATTGCGCAACAGGGTTAATCGCAGGATCCACAACCTGACCATGAGCTTCAACGCCATACTTCAAAACTTGAATAACATGAAGTCCATCCATTTGTGAATCGCCATACACCACCGCATCTTCATAGCCGTGTTCATGCAGCCAAGCCACTCGCTCGTTTGCAAGATTGAGCATTTCTTCGCGATCACCAAACTGCAGCGCACCCGGCTGACAGGTAGTCACGCACGCAGGCTGCATGCCGTTTTCAACGCGATCAAGACAACCGGTGCACTTGTTAACAGTTCCTTTTTCGCCATGATAACGCGGAACATCATAGGGGCAGGCCGTTACGCATCGACGACACCCAATGCACTTAGATTCATCCACTGAAACAAAACCCGTTTCCTCATCCTGGGATAATGCCCCAGCAGGACAAACCGAAACGCAACCAGCATTGGTACAGTGCTGACAGGCACGACGACCAAACGCCCACTTCACACCCTTAGATCCTCCCTCATGTTCAGCGAAGGTCATAATCAAGCGTGTATCACCATTGAGATCAGCAGGGTTTTGGTAAGTTCCCGTAAAGGTGTTTTCATTAGTCCCCGTAGGAGAAGGCAAATCATTCCAGCATTTACAAGCAACCTGGCATCCTTTGCATGCCGTGCACTTGGAGGAATCAAAATAAATTGCTTTTTCTGACATATGCTATCTCCTCCTTATGCTTTCTCGATGTTTACAAGGAATGCCTTATACTCAGGCGTTTGCGAATTAGGATCGCCTACATTAGGAGTAAGGTCATTAACCACATCACCAGTGCCAAACAAATCAGACCAACCAAAGTGATGAGTAAGACCCACTAAATGCTGCGTGTTTCCATGAACTGTGAAAGGCTTTATACGTTTGGTAACTACCGCACTTACTTCCACCGATCCACGATTATTCCAAACACGAACCGTATCGCCACTTGCGATGCCCTTTTCACTGGCAAGCTCTTCACTGATCTCTACAAACTGCGAAGGCATAGCCTCTACCAGAGCAGGACAAGCACGAGTCTGACCACCAGTTTGCCATTGCTCAGTAACTGAATAGGTAGTTGCAACAATGGGGTACTCGCTTACCGATCCATGCTTGGTGGACTCGTTTTCAGCAAACTTCATACAAGGGCTGTTAAGCAAACCACTAAGAAGATTGGTTTCAACAGGAGTTTCGAACGGCTCGAAGTGCTCTGGCAAAGGCCCATCTTCCATACCGTAGCTTTCAAGACGGCCGTTTTGCTCCCACAGCATGAAGAACGCTTTATTGTTTGGAGGAACAGGATCGTCGCCCTTCTTTGCAACAAAATCTGCTGCATCGTTTAAGACCCAACTATCGCCTGTCCATTCGCACAATACCTTATCGGGATTCCAAGGCTTACCGTTGAGGTCAGCTGATGCACGGTTGTAAAGAATTCGACGATTGTTAGGCCATGCATATGCCCAGGTTGAGTTCAAACCAAGCCCTGTCTTGTCGGAATTATCACGCTGGCCAATAGGCTGCTGAGCTGGATCAAGAGGAGCTTCGTTGTTAGACCAGAAGCCACCATAGATCCACATAGCACAAGCAGTAGTACCATCAGCCTTCAAATCAGAATATCCCGCAAGCAAAGCAGTCTGAGGATTATCGGAAGTGGTGTTGCAATTGGTTCCTTCGATGGTATAGCCATTTAAAGCCCAAGCAACAGGACGAGGATCAATCTTGCCATCCACATAATAATCCCACTTGGTATTCAAAATAGGATCAGGGTTCGCTCCGCCCTCTTCGCGATACAAACGACAAATCTCTTGCCAAAGCAAATCGATCATTTCATAGTCAGGCTTCGCTTCTTCCCAAGGATCTACCGCCTGATAGCGCCACTGCAGCCAACGACCAGAGTTAGCAATAGTACCAGGCTTTTCATAGATCAAAGCGCAAGGCAAGAAATACACCGAAGTATTGATATCGGCAGGATTCATGTCGGGCGCTTTCCAGAACGTCGCCGATTCAGTAAGAACCTGATCTGCCACAACCAGCCAATCAAGTTTAGCCATACTCTGACGAACAAAACTTGCATTGGGAGCACTATGGCAAGGATTCATGCCCCAGTTAAAGTAACCCTTAATTACTTCTTGATCCATCAACTCAAACGTTGACATGATGGTGAAATCAGGGCTCGACGGAACCTTAGGCCACCAATCGTAACCATAATCGTTGTCGACAGTAGCTGCATCACCAAACCACTCTTTTAAGCTTGAAATCAAGAATTTTGGCTTGTTGGTGTAATAACCATCACAATACGTTTCGCCTTCAAGCCATTTACGCAATGAAGCACGCGCAGTATCGTTTGGCCACTTCAGATAGGCAGGATGTTCGTTTACCAGCATGCCCATATCGGTAGCGCCCTGAACATTAGGTTCACCACGAAGCGCGTTAACGCCGCCACCAGGAACGCCAATGTTACCCAACAAAAGCTGCAATACTGACATAGCACGCGTATTTTGAGCACCATAGGTATGTTGGGTTTGACCAAGCGCATACAGAATGGAGCCCGCTTTGCCTGCCTCGCCTGTTGAAGCATAGGTGGAATAAACCAGCTCAAGCGTTTCTTTATCCATGCCACAAATACTGCAGACCGTATCCATATCGTAGCGAGAATAATGCTTTTTGAACTGCTGGAACACACACATGGGGTCCTGCAGAGTCATATCCTTTTTCGGAACTTCTACCACAGGAGGAGTGAATTCAGGAACACCCGGAGCAACAGCCCATGCATAATCGCCATCCTCTGAAGTATCCCATTCAGATTCGCTTTCAATCTGATAATGCCAGGTTGTATTTGAGTACTTTCCTGTTTCCTCATTCCAACCACTAAAGAAGCCTGTCTCAGGATCGAATTCGTATTCAGGATCAAGAAGATAGCTTGCATTGGTGTAATTCAGCACATAGTCATGCTGCCACAGATCATTTTCAATAATGTAGTTATACAATCCGCCAAAGAACGCAATATCCGTACCGCTTCGAATAGGACAATAAATATCAGCTTGTTCTGCAGTACGCGTATAACGTGGATCCACTACGATCCAAGTAGCACCATTATCGTGTGCTTTATGAATCCAGCGCGAACTAACCGGATGATTTTCTGCACTATTAGAACCGATGTTCATAATGACATCGGAATTTTGGAAGTCGCACCAATGGCTCGTCATAGAGCCGCGACCAAATGAAGCCGCCAGACCGGCGACGGTAGGACCGTGTCAAACTCGCGCTTGGTTGTCGATCGCAACGACACCAAGCGAACGCATTGCTTTAAGAATTAGGTACTCTTCTTCGGAGTTTTGCTGAGAACCACCTAAACTTGCAATGCCGGGAGTGTAGTTAACGGTGAGATTATCGCTATTCTTTTCAACGAAAGTAGCATCTCGTGTATCTTTTACCTTACGTGCAATTTCAGAAATTGCATCCTGCCAGCTGATAGGCTCCCATTCGCTTGAACCAGGACGACGAACAAGCGGGGTGGACTGGCGCTTCGGGTTCTTTACAATTTCATTCGTTGCGGGATCAACAATGTTGCGAAGCTGGAACATTGTTGCGCCCTTCGGGCACAAACCGCCTTGGTTGATCGGATGGTCAGGATCGCCTTCCACATTGATAAGTTCGCCATCACGAACAGAACATACCGAACCACAACCGCCCGCACAGTAGCAGCAGATATTCGTATATTCTTCGGTGTTGACAAGCTTCCATTCGGAAGAGGATTCAACCGCCAAAAGCGGTGAGGGAGACATGAACTCGTAAGCCATACTGGTAGCAAAAACCGCACCTGCGGCTTTTAGAAAGCTACGACGCGACAGTTCCATTTCCACTCTCCTTTCCTTCTTGTCTTACTTAGCGCTTTGCATCTAAGCGCACTTTCGCTAGGGTGAGTGTATCGCGAGTTGATCCTGGTACATCATGGCAAGCACCTACCCGCCGTTAACACTTTCGATAAACGGCAAATAAATGGCAATTATTCTTTACCAAGAAGATCTAAGAAGACCCTTAAGCACAGTTCTTACCAGCGCTTATGGCAAATAATTCCTTGACAGTCCACTCGCATACCGTACGAGAAACACCCGTTGAACACAAGGCGGATCCAGCATAAGAGCTGATATACTGCCTCTTAATGACAGCACAGGGAGAAGATATAAATAGAGAGGAGGAGAAGGTATGCCGCACTTCATACGTTTGACTCAACTAACCTCAAAAGGCGGTTGAGCAGCAAAGTGGGGTCCGGGCGATCTCAGAGACATACTTTCTTCTTTCAATAAAGCAGGCTCTATCCCTGTTGATAGTCGACTATTGCTTGGTTACGAGACAAATGACGATGCTGCTGTATGGAAGATAAACGATTCGACTGCTGCCGTACTAACCGTTGATTTCTTCACCCCCATCGTGGATGATCCTTATGAGTTTGGCTGTATAGCAGCAGCTAACGCCCTCTCTGATATTTTTGCCATGGGAGCACAACCCCATATTGCCCTTAATCTTTTAGCCCTTGATGCAAGCCTAGGATCAAGTGTTGCATCCGCTATTTTGGAAGGCGGCGCTACTAAAGTTCGCGAGGCTGGCGCTTTTGTTTCGGGCGGTCATACCATTGACGACCCAGAACCGAAATATGGTCTGTGCGTATTTGGTAGCGTTGACCCTCATCGCATCATACGAAACAAGGGAGCTCAGGCAGGAGATGTACTCTATTTAACTAAGCCACTAGGAACTGGCATTTTAAGTGCTGCTTTCAAAATTAATCATATTTCTGAAAACGAGTTGCAATGTGCCGTTGAATCCATGAAAGAACTCAACGCAGCAGGAAGCCATGCCATGATTGCCGCTGAGGCTCATGCAGCAACCGACATTACGGGATTTGGTTTAGCAGGACATCTTCACGAAATGCTCAAAGCAAGCAATTGTTCTGCAGAACTTGACTTTAATGCCCTTCCGTTATTTGAGCGTGTTTGGGATTTATCGTGCGCCTATTGTCGTCCCGGCAAAACCTTTGCCATCATGGATGATCTTGAAGGCTTTATTGACCAGGGCAGTCTTGATGATGAGGTCTTTGACAACCGTCTGGGCGTATTGTGTGATCCTCAAACCTCTGGCGGGCTTTTGGTCGCTCTTTCCCCTGAACATGCAGATGTTTTCGAAGAAGATTTCAAAGCACAAACAGGACGTATGCCAGCTCGCATAGGATCTATTACTGAAAGAAACGCAGGAACTATTCGTTTTAGCGACAGCTAAACCAATTTACAATTCTGCCATTCGTCTTAACAACAAGACCAATTCCTGCCGCAACTTCACCCCTTACCTGTCAGGATGTTTTTCGCTTAAAAGACATAGCGCTCGGAACATTCCTTCTTAGGACGTTTATCTCCTAAAATGTTTGCTTCATAAGTGGCTTACCAATTAGAACGCTTGCCTCTAAAATACTTTTCTTAAGCACAACGAAGCTCATTAAGACAATGTCTGAGGGCCTGAATAGTCTGGCGTACCTCTTCTTCAGTATTGAAATAAGAAAAGCTCAACCGCACCACGCCACACTCCTGAGTACCAAGACTTTTATGCATAAGCGGTGCACAATGAGCTCCCGCACGGGTACAAATATCGAAATCTTGCGCAAGCATATCTGCTAATGCCGATGAATCTATTCCTTGAGCCTGTAGTGCAACAATGCCGCATCGGTCAAAAGAATTGTTGCCCCCTACAATCCGAACACCCTCGCATAAATGCAATTCTTCTTTACATAAGTCCGTTAAAGCAACAAGATACTTATGAACCGTGTCCACTCCAACCTCTTGCAAAAAAGCAACACCTGCAGCAAGACCAGCCAGACCATGCGCATTAAGCGTACCCGCTTCAAGTGCTTCAGGCATAAACCGCGGATGACGCTCATCGAAAGAATGGATACCCGATCCCCCCTCTATTAGAGGATGGATCTCTAATGAAGGATCTACATACAAACCACCCGTACCTTGAGGCCCTCCAAGACTTTTATGTCCCGTAAAGCACACTACATCAGCGTTCAAATCTTTAAGAGAAAACGGATACGAACCAGCAGTTTGGGCGGCATCAAGCACAAATAAAGCACCTGCCTCATGCGCCAAGCGAACCATACGGGCAACATTATAAACATCCCCCGTAACATTAGAAGCATGTGTTGCCGCCACAAGCGCCACCTCACTGCATGAAAGCACCTGTTCGTAAGTAGCAAAATCGAGAGATCCGTCGGGAAAAACAGGAATGATTTCTATTTTGCATCCCGCTTCATCACGTAAGCGAAAGAGAGGACGCAGTACCGAATTGTGAGAGGCGGCCGTAGTTACCACCGTTGAACCAGGTTTGATTAAACCCTGCAAAGCGCAATTAAGTGCCATGGTTGCGTTCGAGGTAAAAGCAATGGTATTTGCAGAAGGAGCGTCAAGAAGATCAGCAATGCGCTCGCGCGCTTCGAACACCGCACGCCCCGCAGCCAAAGAGGCACGGTGAACCCCTCTACCCGCACCACCAAAGGAGGAAAGAGCAGCCGTAATCGCCTGAACTACCCCATCGGGCTTTCTTAAGGTTGTCGCCGCATTATCGAAGTAAATCACTGTATTATCCGTTCATCCAAAGGAAGAAATGTCATTACAAACAATGTATTTCCTCAACCAGCAATTGCTTAGTTTGAATGAGGGTATTCAATCTGTCGCGGATCTGGTCAGGGGCACTCCATGCCAAACCGCATCCTGCAGAAATAGTTCGCGGAATAGTAGTCAATCGACCCTGAAGATTATCTTGTTTGCATGCTTTTTCGAACGCAAACGCATCGGCTGTTGTGTGAAATGTAACTACTACCATGTCTATCCTAAAAAGGAGCATCCCGCATTACGAGACGCCCCTCGTTTGGTCTCCTTCTACGCCACCCTCACAAATGGCAACCTTAACGCATTCCTTGTAAACGAACACGACAATTCATCCCTTGCAAATGGATAGCACAACGCATTCCTCGCAAACAAGTGACTCAGTTGCGCAAAAATGAGCAGCATTTATTGCGTAATAATGATAGTAAACACCCCATTAGCTTCTTCGACCTATGCCGAAAGCTTCTTTCGGCGAACAAGACGCAAAATGTTGTCGCGCGGTGCAGCACTATCCACCTGTACCACTACCTCTTCGCCGGGATGCTGCTTGAGTGCCTCTTGGGTCATCATTAACGGTTCGGGACAAAATAATCCTTTAGCATCTACTTGAATCATGAGAATCATCCCCCTACGCACGCACGCGCTTAAGATTAACGATCGCAATTACAAACAGAAGCGCAATGCACACAAGTGTTGCAATTTGACCTGCTTCAGTAGTGCCATTCGCACTTGATGCAAGACCGAAGTTATGCGCAAAAGCCGCCCCTACCAAAAGGCCAATAAACGTAACTGCCGAATCGCCTGAACCAGACCCAGCCAAGACCAACTGTCGCAAAGGGCAACCACCCAGCAAAGTGGCACCAAATCCTACAATATACATGCCAAGAATATTCCAAAGCGCTTCAGTATGAGCAATAGGCTGGTCAACAAAGCTTAGATTAAACGATCCGCTTGCCACGTTATATATCAGCACACCTGCAAACAAAATACCGATAACAACAAGACCCCAGCCATCACGAACGAGCGCCATATCACGCAAACCACCAGCAAAACATAAGCGAGAACGCTGCGCGAGCATACCAAAGGCAATGCCCCCAATCAAAGAAAGAATTATTGGAGCATGCATGCTACCTGGACCAGATTGCGATACTGCAAATACAGTAGTAGTAACACTCAAAACAAGAAGGGCTATTACTACAATAGGAAGTATAAGACCCTCACCAGTAGCAACCGCTTCAGCGCGACCAAGCGAAAAGCCTTTCTTTAAGAAGAACACGCCCGTTAAAATGCCTGCCGCAAACCCTATCAACGCAACCCACGCATTGAGGTCGCCCGCCGCCATACGCAACACCATACGCAAGGGACAGCCCAAAAAAATCAAACAGCCAATCATGACAATAAAGCCCAAAGCAAAACGGGTAAAAGGAGAAGATCCCGCTGTTGCTTTAAATTCTTTGCCGATAAAGGCCATAAGACAAGCGCCCACAATTATGCCCACAATCTCTGGTCTGAGATACTGAACTGTTTCATTGGTTTGCAATTTGAGGGCACCTGCAGAATCGCGAATAAAGCAGGCAATACAGATAGCCATGTTGCCTGGATTGCCGTTCGAGGCAAGCATAATTGCTACTCCCACAGCAACAAGACCACTTACTACAAGAACAAGTCGCTCCTTAGTTAACGAATTCATACGTACTCCTTCAAGAAAGCGCAGAGCATCTTTTCAGCAAAAAAGATCCAGCGCTCAACTGTGAACATTTGTAATCACAGAGACACGTATGTCCCCACACCAGACATGCCTCTTTTTCAGGCGGTGCAGAATAGAACAAGTACGCAGACAGACCTGTCCTTTGTTTCCCTTTCGAAACATTTTTTAAAGCAAAAGCCGAAATAAATGCAGAAAAAATGGCTTTTGGCTGCGTGGATTATACCCACAATTATTCTGAGGTAAGAGCATTTAATCAAACAGGGGTGTCAAATCATCCGTTTAACGGTGAATTAACCTCGAATTCATCTCCGCAAACTATAATGCCTCATAATTCCACCCGTTAGAAAGGGACTTTATGGCAGATCAGACTCTCCAATCGAGCCTTTGTACGCTCCCCTCTGTCGAAGAAGTTCTTCAGGCGCTCAATCATAGCGACCAAACCACTGCAAAAGAACTTCCCCATGCAGTGAAAGTAGATATTATTCGCAAAGAAATCGATCACCAACGTAGCAAAATTATCAAACGCTTCTCACAGGAAAACGCTCAACTGTCAAACGATATAGAAGATGAAGAGAAGTGTAGTCAACCTGCCCATAACTCAACCAGTTCCTACTTTGATGCAATTTTCCATTCAGTAGTTACGCAGCTCACCCTTCAAGCGCGCCCTTCACTTCGCCCTGTCATCAATGCGACTGGCATTATCATTCATACCAATTTAGGACGCAGCGTGTTAGCTGATGAGGCTATCCAGTCAGTTGTCAATGTTGCAAAGGGATACTCCACCCTTGAATACAACACCGCCACCATGAAAAGAGGAAGCAGGCACATACACTGCGAGGAACTCATTTGCGCCCTTACGGGAGCGGAGGCAGCAATCGCCGTTAATAACAATGCAGCTGCAGTAATGATGGTGCTCAATGAATTTGCACATGGTAAGCAAGCTGTTATTTCCCGTGGGGAGCTCATTGAAATTGGGGGATCTTTTCGCATTCCCGATATAATGAATTTTTCTCAAGCGGAAATGATCGAAGTAGGAACTACCAACAAAACGCACCTTTCCGACTACGAAAAAGCGATCAGCGACAATACTGCCCTACTCCTTAAAGTTCACACTTCCAACTATCGTCTCGTAGGATTTACCGAATCGGTTGAAGCCAGAGAGCTGAAAAAGCTCGCTGAATCAGTTAATCAAAAACGAACTCATACTTCCGAAGTAGAGATAGTCTCATCCTCTCTTGGCGAGCCTAATTCTTCTACGAAGCACCCAACAACAAACGAACCAATCTTGGTATATGAAGATCTCGGTTCTGGCCTGTTTATTAGACCCCCTTGGCTACCCCAAAATGAAGAGCCTACCGTAGGAGAAGCCCTTGCGCAGGGATGCGACTTAGTATCCTTTTCTGGCGATAAACTTTTAGGAGGCCCCCAAGCCGGCATAATTATTGGGAAAAAGGATCTCATTGTACGACTAAAGAAAAACCCTCTTGCCCGAGCACTTCGCCTTGACAAGATGACCATTGCTGCACTTGAAGCAACGCTTCGTCTTTACCTCGATCCCGAGCGCGCTATCGCTTCTATTCCAACCCTTGCTATGCTTTGCGCCACTCCCGAAAGCCTTAAAGCAAAAGCGCAGCACCTTAAATTACTCCTTGAGCAAAGCGATGCTGCCAAAATTGCTTCGTTTGAAGTAACGAAAGAAATTGCACGTGCAGGTGGCGGATCGCTTCCCATGCTTGACATTCCCTCCTACGCCGTAGAAGTGACCTTTAAAAACGATGAATTTCCCCGTGCCTGCACTCAGGATTGCATGGAATTTCTGGTTCACCAATACGAGAAGGCAATTATCGGAAGAATCAATCACCACAAATTACTCTTTGATGTACGTACCTTAGTTCAAGAGGAAGATTTAGACGAAATTGTGGCAGGCATGAATGATTTTGTTGCCTCTATACACCAAGGATAAGCTTATGGATGAATTGGTATCGCAAAACGCGCAGCATCAAAACACACAACAAGACACACGTCATCACAATGCACAACAAAACGTCCCGCAGCAAAACGCGCAGCATGATGTCCGTGCGCAAAATGCGCAGCGCCATCTAATTATTGGTACCGCAGGACACATTGACCACGGGAAATCAACCCTGATTAAAGCACTAACGGGCACCGACCCCGATCGGCTCGCCGAAGAAAAGAAACGCGGTATAACGATCGAACTTGGTTTTGCTCAGTTACTTCTTCCTGATGGAACAATCGCTGGAATTGTTGATGTGCCAGGTCATGAAAAATTTATTCGCCAAATGATTGCAGGTGCTACAGGGATCGATATTGCCTTGGTATGTGTGGCTGCTGATGACGGCATTATGCCTCAAACCCGCGAACATCTTGCCGTTCTTGAGCTTCTAGGGGTAACAACCTGCGTGGTTGCCTTAACTAAATGCGATTTAGTAGATTCTGAATGGCTTGAACTGGTGAAGGAGGAAATAACCGCCGAGCTTGCTTCAAGTTCGTTTAACGAAGCACCTATCGTTGCGGTTTCCGCTCGAGAAGGATGGGGACTGGACGAGCTCAAAGAAGTCTTAAGTAAAAGCGTTGCCACCAGCCCAACACCTAATTTAACAGGACCTGTGCGCATGCCAGTCGATCGAGTTTTTACCATTAAAGGTGCGGGAACCGTTGTAACAGGAACTCTCTGGCAGGGAACTGTTCGCCCCGATGACGAATTAGAACTTCTACCAAAAGGTATTTCTGCTCGCATAAGAAGCATTCAAGTTCATGATAAAGAAGTTGAGCACAGCAGTGCAGGAACACGTACGGCACTTAATCTTGCCAATCTGAGCACCAAAGAGATTCGACCAGGCGATTTTCTTATCACCCCTCAAACCTTGAATTCCAGCGATCGTTTCGATGCACGCTTTACCTATCTGCCCCTTTTATCTGCTCAAAAGCCCCTTATCAGTGGTACTTCGGTTCGTATCGCTCACGGAACGCGTGAAACTATGGGCAGAATACTTTTAATGGACAACCAAACCTCCCTCGAACCTCGCCAAACAGCTTTTGCGCAGATAAGACTAAACGAACCACTCCCCCTTTCACACGGGGACCACTTCATCGTACGTTTCCTTTCCCCTGCCCGCGTTATAGGAGGTGGCGTTGTTCTTAATGGACACCCCAGAAGACGCACCACTCTTTCAGATGAAGAAAAGACGCTTCTTGAAGCTCTCGATCGAAATGATAGAGAAGAAATTGCCCGCGCCCTTATCGATGCTTCGCCCGTTCCTTTAGGGATAGACACAATTGCTAATCTCACGGGTTTTTCAAACGAACAAATAATTCTGAGCCTCTCGGCACATACAACCGGAAAAGGGAAACCTCTCTATCAGAGAATCGGCAAAGACCCCCAACTATTCTTTGCCCGCAAGCCTCTTATTCAAAAACAGCTTTCCGTTCTTGAAAACATCCTTTTGACCTTCCATGCAAATAACCCCTCAAAAACAGGCATCTCGAAAGGGGCGCTTGAAAAACAGCTCCCTTATCATCTTGATCATCAATGCTTTGAAGCACTCCTTGACGAAGCGCTCAAACAAGGGAAATTAGCGATTAGCAAAGGAGAGATAAGCCATCCACAAGCAGGCATACAGGCACGCACTTTAGAAGAGCAGGCGGCACAAACCCTAGAAAGCCTTCTTCTTTCTTACGGCACCACTCCACCCCCTATAGGAGAACTCTTTGCTGAAGCCGGACTCGATACAGCCCAAGGTGTAAAAGCGCTCGCACGCTTAGAAAACCAAGGGAAAGCACAGCGTATTTCTAAGACCCTTTGTTTTTCAAAAGCGACTCTTGATGATTTCTGGAATAGTGCAAAGACCTACCTTCAGGAACACCGTAGTGCCAGCGCGGCGCAGCTAAAGGAAGCTATGGGCACGAGCCGAAAATATGCCATACCCCTGTTGGAATATTTTGATCAAAAGAATTTGACCATTCGCCAAGAAGATTTGCGTGTTTTATCTAAAAGTTTCGAAAAATAGAATTATTTTTCCTTATTATTAAATGTTGTTTTGCCAGTTCGTTGCGATAAACTACGAAAGCACGTCAAAAAAAGCTAAGGCAAGCTACGAGCCTTGCAAACGCCTAACAGATACGTTTGCACCAACCAAGCAAACACTTAACGAATATGTTTGCAGATTGAAAAAGTACGGAGACGGATGAGTCCTGGTGGGCTCCGCGGCCTTCAAAGCCGTTGTGAGGCGCGCAGAACGTCTCGGGTGTGTTCGATTCGCATACGTCTCCGCCATTTGATTCACTTACATCTGCGTCAATTGATTCGCATGCGCCTGTGCCATTTGATTCACTTATGCCTACGCTATGAGATTCGCATTTGTCTGACCCATTAGATTCTTGTACGTTTGCGCCATTATGAAGTTTTCCAACTAATAAAGGCCCAGGGAACTATCTGTGGCTTATCGAGCTGCCATGTTCCTTCGACTTTTCCTGGAATTAAGTGGATAAGAAGCCAATCACGTAAACGTTGTGCTGCGGTCTCTCGATCAGCCTGATCGATAGAAGGATCACGATAGTCAAGCGTTTTCAGCAGAGCATGATATGCTTCATCGCGAGAAGCATAAGTACGTATTCGCGGAGAATGAATATAGGAAACTTCTGGTTCGAATCCCAATTCATGGGCAACTCCAAACACGAACACGGCATCATTGTGCTTTTCTAAAACTACCCCCATCGCCTCAGCCACTGCCGGGTTAATACGAGGTGATGCCCCTAAAATAGCCGTAACAAAAACACCCTTAGAAGCAACGCGAGATAACTTAGATAGCGAATCAGCTAGATCATGCGTAATGATCGAGCGTGACGCAAGCGCATACTCAACGATATTTTCGCGCAATCCAAGAGAAGCCCAATCATCACTCCAGCTCATAGACAACGGGATGATAAACCCTTCTTGGCAAGGACTGCCATCCGACGCTTTGAGAGGTCCTTCATCTCCAACAAAGCACCCTTGAGCATCAATATGAGGGATACATAAAGTGCCTGTTTGCCTATCGATAGTAGGCTCTAGCACCAAAACTCCCTGGGCATGAGCAGCTTCCCGCAAGCGTTTAAGCATCCCCTTGCTGAAATCTGCCGCAATAACCCTATGTCCCTGCTTCGCGAGAGGAACTGCAAGCGACCCTGTACCGCAGCCCATATCAAAAACAAGACTTTTTGTTTTTAGAGCCATTTTTTCAATAAAATCACGCGCGTAGTTATCGTTTGTATCTTTTGCATAATTCTGCGAGCGCTCATCCCACTGCTGTGCGGAATCAGGACTTCGACGAACCTTGTCCATTTCTCGCCATTTTTCTGCAAGACTAAACATTACTTCTTCCTTCTTGGCTCAATGTGTTCTGGACTCAATGTGTTCTGGGTTCAATAAGCATTTTGACTTCTCGTTCTTCCCAACTCACTACTAAACACACAGATGATCGCAATACACCCGTAAAGGGTTTCCTCTGATTTCTTACAAATTCACCTTTTCATTATCTCTCAATTTGCCTTTCTTTTGGTATCCGCTAAGATAAGCAACGTACATCTACCGACTCGAATTGTGCAGATATCGCTATCTGCATCCGATCCTTAGAAAGGATAGTTACATGGATACCATGGAAATTATCACTAACCTGTTACATGAGAATCTGGATATCGATCCAGAACAGGTTACAGAAGATGCCACCTTTGATTCTTTAGGCATCGATTCGCTCGATATGGTAGAGCTTATCTGCGATCTCGAAGACGAATGCGAAGTTGAATTTGGCGAGCCTGAGGGTCTCGAAACGGTAGGCGACCTCGTAGAATACATCGAAGGTCTTAAATAACAATTTGTCCTGCAAAAGAAATCGGATGAGTTTGCCCCTTGTCCGATTTCTTTTTTGTTGACAGATCTTTTCCTACACCCTGCACTTATCCGCCCAAAAGACGCTCTAGATAAGCTTGACTAATGTATCATCGGGAACAGCAATTCCCTTAGTTTTCTATGTTCTAGTTTAAGGTGGTCTGCTTGATCGCCTGAATCTTCTCCGTCTTTTGCAAAACGAAAGACAATTCATGGTTGAAATCTTAAATCAAATTGATGCCTTTGTATGGGGCCCCGCTATGATCGTGTTGCTGTTAGGTTCCCATATCTTTCTCACTTTCCGTACTGGTTTTATTCAGAAACGCCTACCTCAGGCAATTAAGATGTCGCTCACCAAAAAAGAAGGTAACGAAGGCGACATTTCCGCTTTTGGTGCACTTGCTACCGCATTGGCGGCAACTATCGGCACCGGATCAATTGTCGGTGTTGCTACCGCAATCTTAGCCGGTGGTCCCGGTGCGGTATTCTGGATGTGGCTTACGGGTATTTTCGGTATCGCAACTAAGTATTCGGAGATATTCGTTGCTATTAAATATCGCGTTAAAGACCACAATGGCAACATGCTCGGTGGCGCCATGTATGCTTGGCAGCGTGGCTTCACCAAAAACGGCAAAGTGCCTTGGTACGCAAAACTAGGTGCCGTCGCCTTTGCGCTTTTCGCTGCAATCGCCGCCATAGGAACAGGATCTGCTGTTCAAGCATCAGCTATGACAGGTATTCTTACGTCTTCAGGGATCGCTATTGAACCTTGGATCATTGGCCTGGTAATTACATTCTTTGTCGCAATCGTAATTTTTGGTGGCGTACAAATTATTTCAAACGTTTGCGAAAAACTAGTTCCCATCATGGCTATTGGCTATGCCTTGGGTTGCCTTATTATTCTCGTTTTTAACTGGGCCTACCTCTGGGATGCAGTTGTTCTTATTTTCGAATGCGCCTTTACCGCAAAAGCTGCTTTTGGTGGAGCAGTTGGTTCAGGCATTTTGGTTGCTCTTCAGTTTGGCTGTGCGCGTGGTTTGTTCTCTAACGAATCTGGTTTAGGTTCCGCACCTATTGTTGCAGCCGCTGCCAAAACTCCCAATCCTGCCGAACAGGCACTTATCGGTATGACCGGCACCTTCTGGTCAACTGTAGTTATCTGTGCGTTAACAGGTGTGGTTTTAGTTTCGACTATGATTGCATTCCCTAGCATTCAAGAGCAGATTCTCGCGAATCCTTCAGTATTTTCGGGAGCTCAGCTTGCCAGCGTTGCTTTCGCTCAGATTCCCTATATTGGAACTCCTCTGCTTGTACTTGGCATGATAAGCTTCTCATATTCCACCATATTGGGCTGGTCTTATTACGGAAGCCGTTGTATTACTTACCTCTTTGGCAAACGCGCTATTAAACCCTATCAGGTAATTTATGTAGTGGTTGCATTCTTAGGCGCTATTGGTGTCGGTGATATTGTTTGGACTATTTCCGACATCGGCAATGCACTTATGGCAATCCCGAATATCATCATGGTTTTACTGCTCTCGGGAATGATTGCAAAAGAAACAAAATATTATATATACGACGATAACCTCGATGAAGTGGACGAAACCCCTATTCCGACAGTTGCTTCAAAGTAAGCTTCCCTATCGAAATGAGTCTTTATATCGAAGTGAGCTTTTGTATCTAAGTGAATCTCTGATCAAAAGCCTTTGTATCAGAGCCTACTTCTAGTATCAAAGTATGTCACCGCGACAAAGCATGCCTCTTTGTCGCAAGAAGAAACCTAAAGAAGCCTTACTTTAATTGGGCTTCTTTAGGTTTCGTTTTCGTTGCAAAAATAGCCTGATGATACGTTAGTTTTTAAAAAGGGATTTGATTCCACCTTTTTCTGGCTTCTTTTCTACATACACTACCCCACAAGCATGGGGACCAATATGAGAACCAATAACATATCCAATTTGACGGCGTTGCGTCACCGAAATACCCGCCTCAGCCAAGCGAACCTCGAGGCGCTCACAATTTTTTGTACCGTAAGAATAGATAGCATACACAGGGAATCGTTCATCTATCTCGATGGAATTAAGATGTTTCATGATGGTATCGAAAGCTCGCTTTCGCCCAAGACATGCTCCCACCATGGAAAGATCTCCCTTTTCAGTTACCGAGATGACTGGCTTTAACTTTGCTGCTTCGCCGATCTTTGCTGCCGCCTTTGGTATCCTTCCCCCGCGCTGCAGATATTCAAGAGTGTCAACCATAGCGATAACTTTAACTGAGCCCTTCAGCTGTTCAACCGCTTCAGCAATGTCCTTCGCTGCCCAACCTTCATCACGCAATTGCGCCGCATAATTCGCCAAAATACTAATAGGGTATGTTGCAGTAAGGGAATCGATTACATAAATACCCTCGTTGCCAAGCATAGCTCTAGCCGTACAAGCGTTTTGATACGTACCACTAAGCGCTGAGGAGAGAATCAAAGCGATTACCTCATCCCCTGCATCACGCGCTTCCTTAAATTTTTCTGCAAACGTATGAGGGGTAATTTGGGAAGTGGTAGGAAAGAGACCTGTTTCCTCCAGCAACTCGAAAAACTCATCACGACCCAAATCGATACCATCACGATAATCGTTACCGCCAACATTGGTAACTATAGGAAGAACTTCTATACCCTTTGCTTGTGCTTCCTCAGGCAAATACTCGGATCCTGAATCAACTAGTATTCGAATCACGTAAACAGCCCCCTAATCACACGAACATAGCAACCTATGTTTTAGTAATCACTAGCAGCACAGCGCTTACTACCCAACATTTTCAACTACGTGCCCAGAGTTTTTATCCTTTGCTGCATTAAGGAATACCTGGTGCAAGTATCGTTAACCGTTTAAAGAAACAGTTTAATCAATTTGACTAGGATACCTACAAAGCAACTGCTTTTTTACCTCAATTTCGTCTACGGATACACGTAATTTGTAGATGACCATCTTTTAACCTTTAGGTTCTAGAGAGTATTAGAATAAAGAACCGTTAAGATAGAAAAATCAGCTTAAATTTGAGCCTTCTAAAGCCTTACGTAATTCAATAGACTTTCGAAGGCTCAACCAACTACCGCTCAACCACTACCGAAAGAGAAGCTTATGGAAAATCTCGATACCATTGTGGGTGCGATCGCAAAGAATTACAGCACCCCAGAAATATTTTTCACTGATCCCGATAAGCATTTCCCCAACAAGAAAGCTATCATTGGCATCATCAAAGACATTCGTCGCGTAATGTTTCCTCGCTACTTTGGTGACGAAACTCCTACCGGTACTAACCCTGAATACTTCATTGGCGAAACCCTTATCCGCATTGAAGATGCTCTTCGTAAACAGCTTTATGAAGCTTTAGCATTCCGTTGCGCACGCGACAATGAGGATCCTCAAAGGTGCACTGCTTGCGAAGAAGAAGTGGATGCGCATGTTGATGAGATTTGCAAAAATTTCTTTGAGAAACTCCCCGAGATTCAACGAGTGCTTCTCACCGATGTCCAGGCAGCATTCGATGGCGACCCCGCAGCTCAAAGCAAGGAAGAAATCATATTTTCCTACCCAGGATTTTTTGCCATTTTCGTATATCGCATTGCTCATGAACTGTACCTGCAGCAAGTCCCTCTCATTCCTCGCATTATGACCGAATATGCTCATAGCGGTACAGGTGTAGATATCAATGCAGGTGCCACTATTGGCGAGTACTTCTTCATTGACCACGCAACAGGTGTCGTAATTGGCGAGACCACCACTATCGGTAATCACGTCAAGATTTACCAAGGAGTAACTCTTGGTGCGCTTTCTACTCGCGCTGGCCAGAAACTTGCTGGCGTAAAACGTCATCCCACCATCGAAGACAAGGTAACCATCTACTCGAATGCAAGTGTTCTGGGTGGCGAAACGGTTGTAGGAGAAGGTAGCGTTATTGCGGGTAGTGCCTTTGTTACCGAGTCAGTTCCCGCTAATTCTCGTGTAACTCTTGAAGGACAGCGTATTAATGTTCGCCAGCCAAAAAAGAAATCTGATAGCCCGTGGGAAAAATGCTAAACACAGACCGTTACTGATTATCACCAGCGGCTGTTAAATACTAACAGCCGCTGATACTGACTGCTGTTACTGATCGCCACCTAGAACACAACTTATTTTTCAGAATATATCTTCGTAGCTCGAAGATATATGGCTCGAATTCCTAGATTTTTGGCATAAATCCCATAGATTCATAAATTCTGAAGATTCAGATCTCGAAAATGTGTTTTAAAAACGCTTGGTTGCAGGCGTAGTGTAATGCGCCTTTACGATTTCACGCTTGATACGCTTAAAAGCTGCTGTTTCTCCCTCTTCAGCAAGCCAAGTAAGCATAGTTTCCAAAAGCTGTTGCGATTCAGGGTGAAACATCAATTCACCATCGGCGCTCTGCTCTAGGTGAAGATACTTCAGTGCACTGTCGTCTGCATAGGCACTTCCCTGATAGACCTTGCTAGCCGCTACGCGGTCACAGAACATTTCCACGACATATCGTGTTGGGATTGGTTTACCCTCGAAAGTGGCATCGCGATTAGCACGCATATCGATCCAGTATTCATAGTGATGTTTGTTTCGTCCCTTATGATGCAGCCATGCAGTTGAGTATCCCAATTCGGCACGCTCGGCAGTATTGGGACTTCTGTCCCCCTGATAGTACTGAACTCCTACTTTAAATTCAGTAGGTGAATACTTCGATAGATCATGCACGAGTCCCTGCCAATACAGGCCCACACGAAAGCAATGGCGCAATACGAGCACTTTATGATGCGTGATCGTACAAAAATGATGCCATCCTTTTGAAAGCGAACCCATACCTCACCTCGCCATTATCAGGGTTATAATTCTCGCCGTTACTGCAAATATAATTCATCGCTCGAAGAAATGCGTATTAACCGCAATCTCGCTTGACCCGTCCTAAATCCATCCGAAATGCTCACATGCTTTCTGTATGCCATCATCATCACAATTAGTTGTCACATAGTCAGCACGCTGCTTTAAAACCTCACGAGCATTGCCCATCGCAATTGAAGTCCATTGAGGTAAAAACATAGACACATCGTTGTACCCATCACCAAAGACCACCACATCTTCTATGGGAGCATTAAGCAGATCCATCATGTAGCGAATACCTCGCTGTTTATCCATAGGTTCAATAAAAATGGTGTCGGAATTATAGCGAACATGAGGTACCCCATCGAGAGCACCAGTTTCTAAAACTAAATGCTCGTCTTCTGCTTTACAGGGAATATATGCTTTATAAACCGTGGTCAAACCCTCGATCGAAAGATGGGGGTCGTACTGAGTTGGTACATAGTAATCGCCTGCAATTTCTGCAAAATCCTCACGTGGTGAATACCTAACCAACTCATTTGCAGTCGTTACTGCCCAAGGAATATGGTGCACATCTAAAATGCGCAAACATTGTTTTACTGGCTCAATCGCAAGAGGTTCCATCCACTTCAAATCGCCTGCTAACGTAACGGAATAGCCTCCGTCAGCAACCAAATTATCTATTCCAATAGAAGAAATGAAATCAACCGCATTGATTTGAAGTCTCCCCGTTGCGAGAGCAATAAAGTGGCCCTTCTCGCGCAAACGCGCAAGTGTTTCTTGAGTAGACTGAGGGATTTCACGCGTACGTGGTACCGCCAAGGTGCCATCATAATCAAAAAAGAAATACTTCCGCTGCACGTATATCCCATCCTTTCAAGAAAAAAGCCCACGCTCGACCTCTCCAGCGCTTTTTACCATAGCGCGTTTTGATAATTAGAGGCAAAGCGTGGGCTCGTTGTTTAAAAAAGTTTACAGAATGCGCAAGGCAACTTCTTTGAGCTGACGAGTAGTTACCTGACTTGGAGCGCCTGTCATAGGATCAGAAGCACTTGAAGTCTTAGGGAAGGCAATAACATCGCGGATAGACTGCTTGCCTGCAAGCAGCATAACCAAACGATCAAGACCAAGAGCAATACCGCCATGAGGAGGAGCACCTAATTCAAGTGCATGAATAAGGTGACCAAACTTTTCTTCAATCTCTTCGTCGGTCAAGCCGCAAACACGCAAAATGCGCTTCTGCTCTTCTGCGTTGTGGATACGAATGGTACCGCCGCCCACTTCAAAGCCGTCCATTACCAAGTCGTATGAATAGCTGCCGCACTCGAGTGGAGCAGTCTCAATCTTGTCCAAGTCCTCTTCCAGAACATGCGTGAAAGGATGATGTTCTGCCGCATACTTCTTTTCGTCTTCGTCGTAGCGGAACATTGGGAAGTTTACAACCCACAGAAGCGCATGGCCCTTACGCTCAATGCCGAGAGCATCAGCCATATGCAAACGAAGAGCAGCAAGAACCGCATTTGCCACTTCATACGTATCAGCCGCAAAGAGCAGCAAGTCGCCTGGCTGAGCATCGGCTGCCTCTTTGATCTTTGCATAAGTTTCATCATCGAAGAACTTAATGATAGGGCTCTTTTCCTTGCCATCAGAAGTAAAGGCAATCCAAGCCATACCCTTAGCACCATTTGCTGCAGCAATATCAGCAAGCTTCTCGATCTCGCCACGACTCCAGTCGCCAGCACCCTTTGCATTGATGCACTTAACAAGACCACCAGATTGAGCAACGCTTGAAAATACCTTAAAGCCGCAATCCTTAACGATATCGGTCAAGTCAACCAATTCCATGCCGAATCGAATATCAGGACGGTCGCAGCCAAAGCGATCCATTGCTTCTGAGTACTGCATGCGCTGCAGAGGGAAAGCGTGTTCAACTCCAACAGCCTTTAAGGTTTCAGCCATGACATCTTCCATCATGACCATAACGTCTTCACCTTTAACAAAGCTCATTTCGATGTCAACCTGCGTAAATTCAGGCTGACGATCAGCACGCAGATCTTCGTCACGGAAACAACGAGCAATCTGATAATAACGCTCAATACCGCCTACCATCAGCATCTGCTTGAACTGCTGAGGGCTTTGTGGAAGTGCGTAAAACTTACCTGGGTTTGGACGAGAAGGAACGATATAGTCACGAGCGCCTTCAGGAGTAGAATTTGCCAGAATAGGAGTTTCTACCTCTAAGAAGCCACGCTCATTAAGAGCGCCACGCATTGCTTGGGCAACCTGATGACGAAGCTTCAAGTTTGCAAACATCTCAGGACGACGAAGGTCAAGGTAGCGCCACTTCATGCGGGTGGTTTCGTCAGTTTCAATTCCGTCTTCGATAGAGAACGGAGGAGTTACAGAAGAATTCAAGGTTTTCACTGAACTAGCAAGAACCTCAATTTCGCCCGTTGCCATGTTGGGGTTAACGGCATCGTCCATACGAGCGCGAACTTTACCTGTTACCTGGATCACATATTCGCGACCAAGATGCTCTGCAACTGCAAAATCCTCTGCACTTACGCAGTCAGGATCGACCACACACTGGGTATAACCATCACGATCACGAAGGTCAATAAAGATAAGGCCACCATGGTCACGGTTGTGCCATACCCAACCAGTCAAGGTTACTTCCGCACCTACGTCTTCACGACGCAACTGACCGCACGTATGAGAATGCATACAGTACTCGTTAAGGAAATCTGTCATGATTTCACTTTCTCCTCGTTCACTTTTCCTCTATACAGGGATGCACGAAGCGCTCTGGCAAGTCACTCGAAACATTTAAGGTCTTCGAGACTCTAGCTCTCACACACCATACAATGTTTGTCGGACAAGCACCGCAGCATCCTTGTGTTATTCCAACCGTAATACTATAGCGAAAACCGCCTGTATCAGGAATGATTTACAAGCGGTTTTCAGAAAAAACGATAGTTTATTGACAAAGAACCTTTATTAATTCATCAAAGGCAACCATCTGTTCTTCATGCGTTTCCATATTACGCAGCTTAACGCACCCTTGAGCCACTTCGTCGGGACCCAAAATTGCCACCTGCGCTGCATGCAGTTTGTCAGCCAACTTAAACTGACTCTTCAAGCTGCGTTGCTGATGATCCATTTCGGTTGCAATTCCCGCATCGCGGCATTCCTGTACCAGCGAGAAAGCGCGTTCACGAACGGAATCATCAACACATGCCACAAACAAATCCAGCGTGCTTGCATTCGGGAATTCCACACCCGCTGCCTCAAGCGCCAACACGCAGCGCTCGTAGCCCAAAGCAAAGCCCAAACCGGGAACATCGCGACCGCCAACTTCTTTGGCCAGTTTGTCGTAGCGACCGCCACCACCAATGGCATTCTGTGAGCCCATGCCGTTATCAACCTGAACCTCGAAAACCGTACGCGTGTAATAGTCCAAACCGCGCACTAGACGAGTATCCTCAACAAAAGAAAGACCCGATGCAGTCAAATAGCGCTTTACTGTTTCGTAGTGCTCGCGGCAATCATCGCACAAATGATCGGTGATTCGCGGAGCACCCTCCATGATTTCAGCGCACTGAGGATTCTTACAGTCAAACGCACGAAGCGGATTAATTTCAGCGCGGTGGTTGCACTCATCACACATATCAGCTTCGTGTTCATGAATAAATTCACGCACCAGTTCGCGATATGCCGGACGGCATTTTTCGCAACCCATGGAATTAACCAACAGACGCATATCTTTTGTAGGGATGCCGATTGCTTCATAAAAACGCATCAGCATGATAATAGCTTCAGCATCAACAGCAGGATCATCAGTTCCCAAACATTCGATGCCTACCTGGCGGAATTGACGCAAACGTCCTTTTTGTGGACGCTCTGCGCGGAACATAGGGCCCGCATACATGAGTTTCGCAGGAGCGCCACCTTGAGGAACCAAGTCGTGCTCTACTACCGCGCGAACTACACCAGCAGTACCTTCAGGGCGAAGAGAAAGTTTACTCTTTGACTTAAGCGATCCACCCTCCAATAACTTGGCCATGTTACCGCCTGAAATTACCGTAAACATTTCCTTAGACACCACATCGGTTGCCTCGCCAATGCCGCGCACAAAAAGTTCTGTCTGTTCAAACATAGGCGTTTCGATAGGCTGATAGCCATAGCGCCCAAAGATAGAGAATGCGGTATTACGAAAATAATCCCAAAACACCGCATCTTGCGGCAACAAATCAAATGTTCCCTCAGGAGACCGAATAGCCATAAATGTAGAAGCCTTTCGCTAAAAATCATGCAAGGTACCCCTTGCACTTGCTTGATCCAGCACTCTTTCTTAGTCTTGCTGGCTTACCAAATCTTTGCCCTATAACGTAAACCACCCGCACTCCTTTAAGCAAGGAAAAGTGCGGGTGGCTTGCAATTAATTCATCTTTTAAAGATGAGCAACTACTAAATCACCCATCTTTGTGGTACCCACAATCTTATCGGATGGGGTTGTTTCATCGGCAATATCGCCCGTACGCCATCCTTCATCAAGCACCTCAGTGATGGCGCGTTCAATGTCATCAGCTGCTTGGCCCATATTAAAGCTGTAGCGAAGCATCATGCCAACAGAAAGAATTTGAGCCAACGGATTTGCAATACCCTTACCTGCAATATCAGGAGCACTACCATGGCTTGGCTCATACAGCGCAACGCCATCGCCCAAAGAAGCACTTGCAAGCATGCCCAGCGAACCGGTGATCTGTGCAGCTTCATCGGAGAGAATATCGCCAAACATATTCTCGGTAACTACCACGTCAAAATCAGCAGGACGATTGATAAGCTGCATTGCCGTATTATCTACCAGCATGTCTTCAAGCTCGACATCAGGATATTCTGTCTCACCAATGCGATGAACAATCTCGCGCCACATACGGCTCGTTTCTAAAACATTGGCCTTATCTACGCTGGTTACCTTGTTACGACGCTTGCGTGCAGCCTCAAATGCCTGACGTGCAATGCGTTCGATCTCATACTCGCGATACTCGAGCGTGTCATAGGCACGCTGCCCTTTCGCACCGTTCGTGCCTGCGCCCTCTTCGTCATAGAAACGCTCACGCTTGCCAAAATACAAACCGCCGGTCAGCTCGCGCACGATCATCATGTCAACACCATCAATCACTTCTGGCTTTAAGGTAGAAGCCTGTGAAAGGGCTGCAAAAATCTGAACGGGGCGAAGGTTAGTATAGAGACCGAGAGCCTTGCGAATACCAAGGAGACCCTGTTCGGGACGAGGTTTTTCTGGATCGGTGGTATCCCATTTCGGTCCGCCAACCGCAGCTAACAAAACCGCATCGGATGCGTTTGCTACTTCAAGAGTAGCATCAGGAAGAGCGGTACCGCACTCATCAATAGCACAGCCACCAATTAACGCATCAGAGCACTCAAAGGTAGCGTCATATTTTTCCCCTATTGCGTTGAGTACCTTAACTCCTTCAGCAATAATCTCAGGTCCAATACCGTCTCCAGGTAAGGTGCATATTTTATAGGTTTGTGCCATACAAAATCTCCTAGGTCACTCAAGCTTTTCAATCTCTCAGCATCAGGATCGGATCAAGTTCAAAGGTTTATGCGAGACCAAGAACCTTTCGAGTGCGATTCAGCAAACCGCCCTGTTCAATGATATCGGCAATAAAAGGAGGGAACGGCTGAGCAGTAAATTCTGCTCCCGTGGTTTCATTCTTGATGGTGCCTGTATCGGTATCAACCGAAACAACATCGCCATCAGAGATTGCATCCACCGCTTCAGGGCATTCCAAAATAGCAAGACCAGTATTAATGGAGTTGCGATAAAAAATACGAGCAAAGCTTTTTGCGATTACTACATCAACGCCGGATGCCTTAATAGCAATAGGAGCATGTTCGCGAGAAGAGCCACATCCGAAGTTTTCATCAGCAACAATAATATCGCCCTGCTGCACCTTATTTACAAAGTCTGCATCCAAGTCTTCCATGCAATGCTTGGCAAGTTCAGAAGGCTCAGAAGTAGTCAGATAACGAGCAGGAATAATTACATCAGTGTCAACATCGCGACCATAGCGATGAACGGTTCCTTTAAACTGCATGTGCTTCTCCTAATCTAAATCTTCAGGAAGACCAATGTGACCAAGTACGGCACTTGCTGCCGCAACTGCAGGTGAAGACAGATAAACTTCACTCGTGGGATCACCCATGCGGCCTACAAAATTGCGGTTTGTGGTAGCAATAGAACGTTCTCCAGCCGCCAAAATACCCATATAGCCGCCCAAACAAGGACCGCAGGTAGGAGTAGAAACTGCGCAATTTGCATCCAAGAAAATATCCATCAAACCTTCTTCAATGCATTGACGATATACCTGCTGAGTCGCAGGAATAATAATGCAACGAACGTTAGGATTGACTTTATGACCCTTCAAAACCGCAGCCGCTTGACGCATATCTTCAATACGACCATTCGTGCAAGAGCCAATAACGGACTGATCGATGGTAATATCACGCGCTTCTGCTGCTGGACGAGTATTGGAGGGAAGATGAGGAAATGCAACCGTAGGAACAATGTCAGCTGCATTGATGTTGTATACCTTTGCATAAACCGCATCGGGATCGGAATGATATTCCTTATAGGGACGCTCGGTACGGCCATCCATATAGGCACGGGTAACCTCATCAACGGTAATAAGACCTGCTTTGCCACCTGCCTCGATCGCCATATTTGAAATGGAGAGACGTTCATCCATGGTTAGGCTCTCAATAGCGCTTCCACGGAATTCCATAGCCTGATAAAGAGCACCGTCAACGCCAATCATACCAATGATATGCAAAATAATGTCTTTGCCAGTAACGCCAGGCTGAAGCTGTCCTTCAACATTAAACAAGATTGACTCAGGAACCTTAAACCAAGCTTTACCAGTTGCATAACCAATAGCAGCATCGGTAGAACCAACACCGGTAGCAAAAGCGCCCAATGCGCCATAAGTGCAGGTATGACTATCGGCACCAATAATTAGGTCGCCCGCACCAACTACGCCCTGCTCTGGTAGGAGTGCATGCTCAACACCCATGCATCCAACTTCGTAAAAATGCGTAATGCCTTGCTCACGCGCAAACTCACGCGTCATTTTTGCCTGCTCAGCACTTTGAATGTCCTTATTGGGGACATAATGATCAGGAACAAGCGCAATCTTGGTGGGGTCAAATACTTTGTCAACGCCAACCTTTTTGAATTCTTTGATTGCAATAGGTGCCGTAACATCGTTCGACAAGACAAGATCAAGATCGCACTCGATTAGTTGACCGGGAACTACTTCTTCGAGTCCTGCATGCGCGGCAAGAATTTTCTCGGCCATAGTCATCGGGCGTGCCATGTTCTCTCCTTCTATGTTCGTCTTGTGATAAAACTCATTCATTATAACACCGCCCTATACACGGAATTACGGGTTGGCGCGGTTAAACGTGTTACAACTTTGTTTCGCCCGCAAGCGGTCATACACACAAAAGGAGCGGCATTTTTGCCAACACCGATACGCTGCCCCAATAAGATGGAATTTGATATACTATTTAGGTTATTGCAACTTACGCAGATAGGTTTCTTATACGGTGAAATTCAACTTCCGAAATCTTTTTGCCGGCTTAGTAATTATCATTGTTCTGGCATTCGTCTTTCTTCGCGGCGACCAGTTAAATGAATTGGCAGCCACCATGGCACAAGGTGCCATGATCCCTCTCGTGATTGCAATCTTTACTCAGCTTTGCAAATACTTTTCCCAAAGCTTTGCCTACAAATATTCTTTCCAAGCGGTCGGAGAAACCATGCATCCCAAGCATACTCTTCCGCTTGTATTCGGCACCTTTTTTCTTAACACTGTTTTTCCGAGTCTAAACCTTGCAGGAACCACTTTGGTGGTAGACGATGCACGCAGACGAGGCATTGCACCTGGCAAAGCAACCTCCGCAGCAATACTGATGCAAATTACGGTTGACTCGGCTTTTGCAACCATTATGATTATCAGCTTCACGATTTTAGCCCTTACCGTTGGTTTGTCTCCTTTATGGCTTTTGTTGGGCTTGTTGGTAATTCTTTTGGTCAGCGTCCTTATTGGCATCATGGTTCTTGGAAACAAAAACCCTGCCCTTATTATTCGAGTACTCACGCCGATCTCTAACTTCATCAACAAAGTACTCGTTCGTTTTAAGAAAAAACCTCTGGAGCCTTGGGTAGAAAAAACCATCATGAGTTTCTCGGGCGCTGCAAAGCTTATCGCAGAAAACCCGAAATCTACCGCAAAGGCATTTGGCTGCTCGATTATTGCGAGCTGTTGTGAACTTTCCGCTTTTGCTCTCGTCGGCTTTTCTTTCGGCGTGAGCGTTCCTGAATCCTTGGTTTGCGGCTATGTGGTTGCCACCTTATTTGCAATGATATCTATCACCCCTCAAGGAGTAGGCGTTGTAGAGGCAGCAGTTACGGTTGCTTTCACCGCTTTTGGTGCTTCAGCAACGGCAGGTATGGCAATTGGCTTGGTATATCGCGGCATTGTTTTCTGGATGCCCTTTATCATTGGAGCCATCCTTATTCAAACCACCAAAACCTTCCGACCTACCAAAAATAAATCAAAAGCAGACACCTCTAAAGCGGGTAACTTTAACTACGAACGCAGAAAAGCTGCTCTCACCAAAGAAGCAAGCGAAAAACGAGACATGAGAAACGCACATCGTCCGCATATACCCAATGTTTCTCCCAACGAAACTGATTCAATCAATCAAACTCATTCGAATACAACCAATGCTTCTCAATCCAAGAAGAGTGATTGCGAAGAGGAAACAGAACCAACCCTTTAGCTTAAATACCCTAAAAGAGCGGGGCTCTAAAGTGGCGTCTCGCCAAATAAAGTAGCATCTCACCAAGAAAGGAAGCTGCATGCCTAGTTTTATCAAACATCTTGCCAACACCACGCGAAGCTATCGTCGTTTTCGTCAAATTTATCCCGTTACCCCCGAGCTTATGACTCAATGGGTAGACAATGCACGCGTAACCGCCAGTGCCGGAAATAAACAACCTCTGCGCTATCGCATCGTGACCGATAAAGATCAATGTGCACAAATATTTGAAACTCTTACGTGGGCAGCCGCCCTCCCCGACTGGGACGGGCCCGAAGAAGGACAGCGCCCAACAGGTTACATCATCATGGCAACTGACTCAGAAACTTTCAAAGGAGAACTCTGGCGCTTCGATGCAGGCATCGCTGCCCAAACTATAATGCTGAGCTCTACCGAAGAAGGATTTGGTGGATGCATTATGCTTTCTTTTAAACGTGGCGAACTTAAAAAGATTCTTTCGATGCCTGAAGATTTAGAACCCGTATTGGTTTTAGCGCTGGGACGTCCTATCGAAGATATTCGCTTAGTAGATGCCGTTCAGGGCGACACCACGTATTACCGAGACGAACAGCAGGTTCACTATGTTCCTAAACGCAAACTTGAGGATATTTGGTTTTAACTTCATCTAAACAACAATCTCAAGAGCCACTGCGGTGGCTCTTTTGCTACTGTAAGCAAAACAAAACTTTCACGATACAGATTTGGTACGTACATGAAAAAATCTACCGCACTAAAAACACTGGGGCTTTCCGAAGGTGCCAGCGATGAAGATATCAAAAAGGCTCACCGAAAGCTCATCATAGAAAATCATCCCGATAAATTCGGTCAGGATGCTACCGCACGTGCAAAAGCGGAAGAAAAGACCAAGCTTATTAACGAAGCACGCGATGTTCTGCTTAACCACTCCTGGGATCCGGAATATGCTTCTGCGGGAACTGCCTATGGCGCTCCCTTTTCCTATGACCCTTTTGCTGCTGCTTACGGACAAAACCCTTTTGGAGGACGTTCCGCAGGATACGCAGCAAAATCACAAGGGAGTGCAGGCAATCCACGGGGTACCAATCCTTCGGGAAATCCGTTTAATGGATGGCCCTTTGGAGAAACGTTTGTTTGGACCACTTGGGATTCCTCAGGACAACAGCATACCTACACTTCAAGCACTTCTACAGGCAGGACTGGTGCCACGGGAGGCACTAATCAGGATCCTTTTGCGGGCTTTAATCCTTACGTTAATCCTTTTAGTTCCTCCTACACCAGTCGCGCAGGCAACGACCCTTTTAGCAGTCTGTTCAACATGTTCTTTCCTCAAGAAAAAACACTTGAAGACCTTTTGAAGGAGGCTAAGAAGGATTTAGGACTCGATGTTAAACTCATCGCAGTCAAGCTTATTCTTTTAGCTCTTGCGTTTGCCCTATCCGTTCCTGCCACTGGATTATTCCTCTATACCATTATTTCTATCGGACAAGGCGTCTGGAAACGTTTACGCTATCTGTCGCTTATTTTCTTGGTTCCCTTCGCTATGCTTGCGCTCATTTTTGCACCTGCTGGCACCGCGTATATCGGCTTAATACCTTTTATACTTTTCGGGTGTGCTGTTATTTTTGACATTCAAAATGTCTATCGTCACGCTAAGCGAATAAGAGATATCAAGCGAAAGATGAATGAGTAAGAAATACTAAACGGCGGGCTCATCAACGAAAAAGAACCCGCCGCTTTCACTCTTTAGCCTACTAACGCTCTACTTTGCAATACGAGCATTCAGCGCTTGTTCGTCTTCCTTATTTTCTGGCTTCTTGTCGATCTCCAGATCGTCAACCGTCAAAGGCATATCTACCCCAGTCCAAAGCTTAAACTGCCTTGCCCCTTGATAGAACAACATTGAAAGACCATTGATGTATCGACATCCTGCTTCTTCTGCTAATTCAAGAAGCCTTGACTTTGCGGGACTGTAAATGGCATCTTGAACCACCATATCTTTAGGGAAGAAAGAAGCATCAGGCACAACCGACTGTCCTTCAAGTTCGCCCATCCCAACATTCGTGGTATTTCCAAGCATCTGGGCATCAGCCATTTCAGAACGTAATAGTTCCTTATCGTTCAGATCGCACAACTTTGCCTTGCATGAAGTCTTTTTGTTAATTAAGGCCACTAATTCTTGAGCGTGAGGCCACGATCTGCCGTTAGCACGATTAAAGATCGAGATCTCACCTAAATCGTATTCCATAGCAGCGGTAAGTGCGACTGATGAACCTGCTCCACCTAGGCCTAAGAGAACTAATTTACTGCCAGCAATTTGCACGCCCATTTCTTCAAAGGTATGCAGGAAGCCGTAACCATCGGTGTTATAACCCTTGATCTTGCCTTCATTTACTACAAAGGTATTCACCGAACCAATAAGTTCTGCGGTAGGATCAATTTCGTCAAGATAAGGAATGCAAGCAAGCTTATTTGGCATAGTAACGCTACAACCACGAATACCTAGCACACGTACGGCATTCATTGCTGCCTCGATTGTTTTTTCGTTTGCCGTAAAAGCTACATATACCCCATCAATATTTGCTTTATCGAAGGCTTTGTTGTGGAGTCTAGGCGAAAAACTATGCTGTACCGGATCGCCAAAAACGCAATACAAACCAGTGTATCCAGAAATCGGAATTCCCATTGCTGCTCCTTTTATTCCGCTACACCTGAAAATAGGTAGCGCTTCCCTCTCTCATGTTGCGGCATAAGCGCTCAAACTTGTCATGATGCCTAAACGTCATACCGCAAATTCCACAGCACTAATAATACTTATTTTGTTTTGAAATGTTTTGCAAAATAAATAAATTGATTCGTTTTCTGAAACGGTTTGATAGAAAAGGGAGCCCTGACGTTCATTATGTAATTCGTAAATAGGCGATTAGCTAATTCAATGCTTGAAAGCTACACAGACTATTCATATTTGTAAGCATGATTGGCAATTTCTGAAACACTGCAACTGATTCCCTAACGCTTCGGTTTTGAGGTTAAATGCCAACCATTACAATATTGGCACTTATAGCAATGAAGCCCTGTCGTGCCATGCTCAGCACAGGCAATAATAGCTGCTTCAGCATCGCTTTTGCAGGAATAGCGATTCTTAGACTCACAAGCTTTTCTTCGCAGCACAGCATCTTTTTCTGCTGCCTTCTTCGATTTTCGAGCATCTTCACGAGCAAACACGTCATCCATGCCGCCGAGACCAGCCTTGAATTCAGCAATACGCTTAGCCTTTGCCGATCCTTTTCTGCTACCCATAAAGACTCTCCTTGTCACAGCTTTATCTCAACACCTAGAAGATTCGTGCTATTCAGAATATGCATACCAGTTTTTCAATATAAGCATTTTAACGAGCTTCGTATGCAACCTATGATTAATCTCGAAAAGAACGTTAGAAAAATCTCGAATAAATAATTTTGACATTCCTGATCAAGATTCACGAACTAAGGAGTAGGCTATGGCAGAAATCCTTCATCCCGTACGGTTAGGTCATTCTGGCATCGAGGTTTCTCCTCTCTGCCTAGGCGGAATGAGCTTTGGTGAACCTTCCCCCAAATTTCACCAATGGACCATCGGCTCCAAGGAAACAGAAGAAGTTATTGGATACGCCTTTGACAATGGCATCAACTTTATCGATAGCGCAAACGGATACGCATTTGGCACCAGTGAAGAATACATCGGCAAAGCAATTAAGAATTTGCACATCCCCCGTGAACAGCTTGTTCTAGCAAGCAAGGTTTACTTCAACGAAGGACACTTAAGTCGTAAAGCTATCACGAGAGAAATTGAAGGAACGCTTCATCGCCTAGGAACAGACTATTTGGATCTCTATATCATTCATCGTTTCGACTACGACACACCTATCGAAGAAACACTTGAGACACTCGATTCGCTCGTAAAAGCAGGTAAAGTACGCGCACTTGGTGCAAGTGAAATGTATGCTTACCAACTGCATAACATGCAAATATGCGCTGAACAGCATGGGTGGACTAAATTCACCAGTATGCAATGTCATTACAATTTACTTTATCGAGAAAACGAACGCGAAATGATTCCCGTCTGCCGTCAATTCGATATGGCAATAACCCCGTATAGTCCACTTGCCTCTGGCCATCTCACTCGTCCTACTTGGGATTCTAAGTCCAAGCGCTCAACTACCGATACGGTTATGCACAGTAAATACGATCGCGATAGAGAAACCGATATGCCAATTGTTTCCCGCGTTGCTGAATTGGCAGAAAAGCATGGGGTGCCGATGGCACAAATTGCTCTTGCCTGGCATTGGGCACGCGGCATCGAAGCGCCCATTATTGGTTGTTCAAAACCAACTCGCGTAAAAGATGGTATTCAGGCACTCGAGGTAACGTTAACCGCTGAAGAAGTCGCATATCTAGAAGAGCCCTACGTTGCCCATGAATTAGTAGGACCACTCGCTCGCCCTGGCGAGAAACCCCTAGCAGGAACAACCGATCCCAATGCGTAAATACCTTTGCAGGAGTAGCATCCAAATCGCTAAAAAGTAGAACTACTGATTGCTAGCCAAGTCGCTCTAGATTAACCATATTCCAATCAAAAACTTCGAATAACAAAACAAAGCAGCGGACAGATAATTCCATCCGCTGCTTTTTCACAATACGCAAAATAACAGCACCGCTATTCCACTATATAAGCAACTTCACGCTTACCGCACTACAGCGCCTTATACTGATCGTCATCCACGGGTTCAAGCCATTCGTTGGAAGTATTTTCTCCTTCAACTTCAATAGCTAAATGAGAAAACCAGCTATCGGATGCAGCACCATGCCAATGCTTAACACCTGCAGGAATATTTACCACATCTCCCGGATGAAGCTCACGCGCTGGCTTACCCCATTCTTGATACCAACCACGACCACCAACACAAATTAGGATTTGTCCACCACCCTTATCGGCGTGATGAATATGCCAATTATTGCGACACCCTGGCTCAAACGTTACGTTAAACATTGGCATTTGCTCGGTACTAACAGGTGCCAAATAGCTCTGACCAATAAAAAACTGAGCAAAGCCATCATTAGGATTTCCTATCGGGAACATTAACGTGCGCTCATATTCCGCGCGGCCTTTATCGTTAGTAGGTATCGCGTTTTCCTTATCATTTTCTTCAACATTCTCATCTGCCCAAATTTCTTTAGCCATACGAAACACCGCCCAAGCCTTTGGCTAACCCATATAAAAAGCCGCATGGGTTACGATTTCCGCAATTTCTGTCTTGGTAATGCCATTCTTTTTTGCTGTTGCCAGATGATACTCAAACGAAGAGTCAATCAAGCCCTGACTCATTAAAGAAACAATGGTTACCAGGCTTCGATCGCGCAAAGAAAGCGCATCTTCCCTACTCCATACTTCTCCAAACAACACATCATCATTAAGCTCAGCAAATTTGGGTGCGAATTCCCCTAGTTGATCTCGTCCAGCCGTTTGTTTTACTGCCATATCATCCTCCTGCATTTTTCAATAATAAGAGCTCTCTATGCTTGAAAACCTCTCGTTTAATCTGCTTATTCTGAAGTTTCTTTACTTCCACAAATATCGTATGCATGCGATTTATCCATGTAAAATAGCTATAGTGAAAACTTTGTATGCAGATTTTGCATACAAACTCTTTTAACAAAGAAATTTAGCAAGAGCTGCAATCAAATTAGTTAATCAAACAATTCAATTGGCTAGCCGACAATCATTGAAATACACCCACATGATTACAATCCAAGAAGGAAGCTCGCATGGAACTACGTGTTTTGGAATACTTTTTAGCCCTTACTCAAGAAGGCAGTATTTCTGCCGCCGCTAAGGCGTTAAATGTTTCTCAACCCACCCTTTCCAGACAGTTGATGGATCTAGAAAAAGAATTGGGGTGCGTCCTATTTGAACGCAGCAAGCAAGGAATCATCCTAACCGACGATGGTATGCTATTGCGCCGTCGAGCAGGAGAAATAGCCCAGCTTGTTCATACTACCGAATCGGAATTGCAGTTATCTCACGATGTTATTGCAGGCACTATTTCTATCGGCTGTGCCGAAACAAGAGCTATGGAGTGCTTAGGCACAATTATGCAAACAATTCGAAACGCCCACCCTGATATAACCTACAACATCGTGAGTGATACCGCAGAAAATGTAGCCGAAAACATCAACAAAGGCTTGCTTGATTTTGGCCTAATGCTTCGTCAAACCAAAAATGAAGGACTTGATTATATTTCCTTAGGCTACGAAGAGCATACGGTAGTGCTATTCAGGAACGATTCTCCTTTAGCTGAAAAAGAAGTCATTACCTTGGAGGATCTTATTGATATTCCTCTTCTGGTACCTTCAACCTACAAGCACAGCAAAATACTAGGAGAATATCGAAGCAAAGACGAAGGAGGAATCTTAACGTTCGTGGCAACGTATAACTTGCTCTATAATGCCGCACGCCTTGTAGAAAACGGATTCGGAGCAGCTATCACTCTTGAAGGTTTAATAAATGTTTCCCCTTTAGCCAACCTTACCTATAGACCTTTGAAAGACGCACCTGCCTTACAGGCATACCTTGCTTGGAAGCCTTTCCAATTCCGTTCAAGCGCCTGCAAAGTATTCTTGGAAGAAGCTAAGAAAATACTAGCTTAATAGCAGCACATTTCCCCTATGACCCTAAAAACCGAATCGGGAGAATTTACTCCCCCGATTCGGCCAGTTTTAAGAAAAGGGTTTTACGTAACCAGAACTATATTAGTGACGGAAGTGGCGATGACCGGTAAACACCATAGCGATGCCGTGTTCGTCCGCTGCCTGAATTACCTCTTCGTCGCGAATGGATCCGCCAGGCTGGATGATTGCCTTAACGCCATATTCTGCCAGCGTGTCAATATTGTCACGGAACGGGAAGAATGCATCTGATGCACAAACCAAGCCTGTAGGTTCAACGCCCATGCGTTCACATGCTTCATGCGCACGCTCGCACGCAAGCTTTGCAGAGTCCACACGATTTGGCTGACCTGGACCCATGCCAATACCCGCATGATCTTTAGAAACCAAAATGGCGTTAGACTTTACGCCCTTGCAAACCTTCCAAGCAAACAGCATCTCATGCAGCTGATCATCAGTTGGCTTAACCTTGGTAGGAACCGTAAATTCAGCAGGATCTTCATTTACACGGTCAACACTTTGTGCAAGCATACCGCCATCAACACTGCGGAATTCAAGTGCTGCAGGAGCATCTACGCCACCCGTGCGTAACACACGAACATTTTTCTTCTGCTGCAAGAGTTCAAGAGCACCTGCTTCAAAATCAGGAGCAATAACTACTTCAATGAACTGCTTGTTTTCATTGATATGCTCAACCATTTCCTGGCTAACAGTAACATTTGCCGCAATAATGCCACCAAATGCACTCTTAGGATCGCACGCAAATGCCTTATCGTAGGCAGTAGCTACATCCGCGGCAACAGCAGATCCACAAGGATTCTGGTGCTTCAAAATAACAACCGCAGGCTCATCAAATTCGCGTACCAGCGACCAGCATGCATCAGTATCAAGAATATTGTTGTAGGAAAGTTCTTTGCCATTAAGTTGTTCGGCATTTACCAAAGAATGAGCCGTTGCAAATTCATCTAAACGATAGAACATTGCGTCCTGATGAGGATTTTCGCCATAGCGCAGACCCTGCTGTTTCACGAGATGCAAATCATAGGTTTCGGGCAGATCTGCTGCATTTTCGGTACCGTCTTCACCAAGCTGGCTACCCAACCAAGTAGCAATTGCGCCGTCGTAAGCATTCGTAGTCTGGAAAACACGAAGAGCAAGCTTAGTGCGCGTTGCAAGCGTAGTAGCACCATCGTTTGCCTTCATTTCTGCCAAAATAGCGCCATAAGAATTAGGATCAGTTACTACCGCAACGCTCGCAAAATTCTTTGCAGCAGAACGCAACATTGAAGGACCACCGATATCAATGTTTTCAATGCAGGTACCAAAATCTGCACCCGATTCAACCGTCTTTTCAAAGGCGTACAGGTTAACAACTACCATATCGATCATTTCGATACCGTGTTCAGCTGCCTGTGCCATATGTTCGGGATTGTCGCGTTTAGCAAGAAGACCACCATGCACTACAGGATGAAGTGTCTTTACACGACCATCCATCATTTCTGGGAACTTGGTAACCTCATCAATAGGAGTTACGGGAATACCTGCTTCCTCGATAACGCGCGCAGTACCTCCCGTTGAAATAATTTGAACACCAAAGTCCTGCACGAGAGCACGAGCAAATTCCACAATACCCGTTTTGTCTGTTACGGACATAAGCACACGCTTGACTTTAGGATCAGCCACCTGCTACCGCCTTTCCTCGCTGAGTAATAACCTCTATACCAGTAGCATACCAGCGTACACAGCGCCGCAGTACAAGTATTTTGTCTATGAAACCAGTATTGTCTTAATTGGATGGAGCTATATGAACCGTTCGAGTTTCTTCGTCTATTTGCACGCGTCCTGCAGCTAACCAAGAAATAACTTCAGGATACAAGGCATGTTCTGTCTCATGAATGCGCTCTTCAAGCGAATCCAGCGTATCATTTTCGCACACTTCCACCGCACGCTGCGCAATAATAGGCCCCTTGTCGTAATCTTCATTAGCAAAATGCACGGTAATTCCTGTTACTTTTACCCCAAAGGTAAAAGCATCTTCAATAGCATGAGCGCCTTTGAAAGAGGGCAGCAAAGCAGGATGTAAATTCACCACTTTATCGGGATACGCATCTAAAACCTCGTTTGTAAGCTTGCGCATGTAGCCCGCCATAATGACGTATTCTGCGCCTGCAGCTTTAAGTGCATCAGCAATCTGCTGATTAGCTGCAGGTGCATCCTTATACACTTCTCGGTTTAATGCTAAAGTCGGAATTCCTGCTTTAGCAGCACGTTCCAATCCATACGCATCAGGACGCGAAGAAACAACCAATACAACTTCCGCATTAAGCGAACCCTCGTTGATGCGATCGATAATCGCCTGCAAGTTAGACCCACTACCGCTAATAAGTACACCAATTTTGAGTGGACTTTGAAACTCAGACACAAAAGCTCCTTTGTTTAGCAATTGCTTGGCTATTCAGCACCCTGTTCGTCTTGGGTACAATGAGCAAAAAGTTGCTCTTTGTTCACATACTGCACTTCGCCACTACCAGGAACAATACGGCCCACAATGCCTGCTTGTTCACCCTGTTCTTCAAGGATTGCCAATACTTCATCAGCCTTGTTGGGTGCAACAACCAAAACCATACCAAGACCCATGTTGAAAGTTTTAAGTGCTTCGGTTTCGTCCAAGTGTGCAGCACGACAAACAAAAGGAATAATGGGAGGCATACCCCAGCTACCCACTTCAACTTCGGCATCCATGTTATCAGGCAAGGCACGATTGAGGTTTTCCGTGATACCGCCGCCCGTAATATGAGCCAAGCTACGAACCGCACCTGGCAATTGGCGAAGCACTGCGCGTACAGGCTTCACATAAATTCGGGTAGGTTCAAGCAATGCATCCAGAACGCTCTTGCCATCCAGTGAATCCTGTGGCATGCGTAATTCATAAAGCGTTTTACCGTCGGTTACCACTTTACGAACCAGAGAATAACCATTGGAGTGAATACCCGAAGAAGCAAGTCCGATCAAAACATCGCCCTCTTGAACCTTGGAAGGATCAAGCATTTCGGGACGATCTACTACGCCAACGCAAAAGCCTGAAAGATCATATTCATGAGGATCCATAACACCAGGATGTTCTGCCATTTCTCCACCGATAAGCGCACACCCGCTCATCTGACAACCATCGGCAATACCAGAAACGATTTCTGCCACTGCTTCGCTCTTCAGTTTTCCAATCGCAATATAGTCAAGGAAGAACAAAGGTTCAGCGCCTGTTGCCAAAATGTCGTTGACACACATAGCAACCAGGTCGATACCTACCGTGTCATGCTTACCCGCAAGTTTAGCAAGCTGAATTTTGGTACCAACGCCATCAGTACCAGAAACCAAAATAGGGTCAGCCATATTTTTCGCTACATTGATGGAGAACAATCCACCAAAACCACCAATGTCACCACGTACTTCATCGCGGTACGTACGATGAACGGCATCTTTAATAGCATCTACCGCACGAGCACCTTCTGCCGTATCTACCCCCGCCTGCGCATAAGTAGTTGCTGCGCCCTGCGCAGTCCAGCTGGGCCACTTAGTGGTGTCATTATCCATAGCATTGACCTTAATGCGATCAGTCATGATATCTCCTTTATTGTCTAAGTAGCTCTATACTACCCAAGAATAGCGCTACCTTCGGGCAAAAAACTCTTTGCCTTCATGGTATCAGGAATTGCTACAGGATAGTCGCCCGTAAAGCATGCGTCGCAAAATCCTGGGTGTTCGCACGCCACCGAAGCATGCAATCCCTCAACCGATATAAAGGCAAGCGAATCTGCCCCAATAAATTCGCACATTTCTTCATCGGTCATATTTGCCGCAATTAGCTGATCTTGAGTGTCGGTATCAATGCCATAAAAACAGGGCCATCTTACTTCAGGCGACACAATACGCATGTGCACCTCACGAGCTCCCGCTTCACGAAGCATGGTAACGAGTTTCTTCGAGGTGTTGCCACGCACAATAGAGTCATCAATTATTACTAATCGTTGATCTTTAATGATAGAAGAAAGCGGATTGAGCTTAATACGAATACCCATCTGGCGCATCTCATCCGTTGGTTCAATAAAAGTTCTACCTACATAACGGTTCTTAACGATGGCATTGCTGTACGGAATACCACTTTCAAGTGAATAGCCCATAGCTGAAGGTAGGCCAGAATCGGGAACTCCTACTACCAAATCAGCTTCCGCAGGCGCTTCACGAGCTAAAATTTTACCCATTTCACGACGCGCCAAATAAACGCTTTGACCATCCATCACCGAATCGGGACGAGCGAAATACACATACTCAAAGATACAGCTCGCACGTTTTCGGGGTTCTACACCCATTTCGGAAACCATTCCCTCTTTGTTAAAACGAATGATTTCTCCTGGAGCAACTTCACGGATAAAAGTAGCACCAACAATATCAAGACCGCAGGTTTCAGAAGCAACTACCCATCCACGATTGTCAGGTAACTGACCTACAACTAAAGGACGAATGCCATTAGGATCACGAAATGCATACAGAGAATCTGGGCTTGCCAAAACCATGGCATAGGCGCCCTCGATCATCTTCATTGCCATACGAATGCCGTCACGCAACGAGTGAGTTTCTCGCGTCACTTCGCCAATGATTTTTGCTGCCGCCTCGGAATCGGTTCCTGCGCGCAGATGCACCCCATGATCAACAAGACGCGCCTTAAGCGCATTGGTATTCACTAACGTTCCGTTGTGAGCAAGCGCGATGAGAACCTCGTCTATGGCAGAAATATGAGGCTGTGCTGCTTCCCATGATTCGACCCCACCGCTTGTGGAGTAGCGAACATGACCAATAGCCAAATCACCCTTAAGAGCTGCAAGTGCACTTTCGTTAAAAGCCTGAGTTACTAACCCTAAATCTTTAGAAGCGAGTATGGTGGCACCGTCACCCACCGCAATACCAGCAGATTCCTGACCGCGATGCTGAAGAGCCTGCAAACCAAAGCAGGTCATTCGAGCAACATCTAATCCAGGAGCATATATTCCAAAAACCCCGCATTCCTCTTCAAGTCGGTCAGGGCGCTCCCCCGGAAATACCGATGTGCTCATTTATGCAGCCTCCTTATATTGACTATCCAACTCTTGAGATTCATTGGCAGAAATACCCGTAGTTCCCTGCGCAGAGGATGCAATATAAGGGTCGTTTGCAACGGTGGTTTCCACTACCGCAGCAAACAACACTGCACGTCCATCTGCCTGAGAGTATTCACACGTAGAGAAAAGCATTGACTGGCGAATATCCGCAGCGGAAAGCACTTCACCTTGCTGAGTGGTTACGCTGCGATCAAGTTTATCTTGAATGTAGGACTGATAACTTTCATCGGAAGAAAAAGTCGTCTGAACAAGCGCATCATCACCGGTGGTTTTCACCAAGGCAAACGTTTTCAAACGATAATTTCCTTGAGGAGTTAAAACATAGATATCACGATGAGCATTGAATTCATCGTTGTTTTGCCAATCCGAAAGAGAAGCAAACATCGATCCATCATTCATATGATGGCCATAAAGAGCACTATTCCGATCAGAAAAACCTGAAGAATTCGTACTATCTAAAAAGATGGTACCAGCTGATGCGAGCCACCCCGTAGACCCATCAAAGGCTTTATGAAGATATTCTTCGTTGTCATCGCCTTGCACCACAGGATAATTGATAGGACTATCGGGAACATAGATCCAGGCAACAATATCAGGGTTCACAGCACGAAGCGCATCCCAGTCCACCGTCAAGTCAGCTAAAGTCATATTCTCTGAATCCGACAACGATGCGTACTGTTCCAGATCGTCGTAAGCACGCTGCTGAGAAATATACTGAAACGCTATAGCGCCAAGACCTATAAGCGCTGCGATCAAAACAACAAGAGACACTACAAAAACCACACGCCAGGGATTTTTTCGTGAACGGCGAGATCCAGAATTTTTCGAATAGTTCAACCGTGCCTGTGAACCATAATTATCGCGAGAATAGGTTTTTGCAGTTACTGGCATGTCTTGATGCTTGGCTGCATGCTTTCCGTTTCCTTTACGACGAGCCATACCTCACCTTTATTGATAGCAATGTGAACAAAAAACCACTATAACGCCTCGAGAACCTCTATAAAGGCACAAGCGTGATTTGTGACTTCATCTTAACAAAAGAGCCAAGCACGAACGCATTCATAGTCTAATCCCACAACCTTTTTAGCTTATTGCCAGGATTTCCCTTTACAAACCGTTCCTACTTGGCTCAAGGTTATTTCCGTAAAACGACTGCCAGTCAGTAGCAACTGCTAATTCGTAAAACGACTGCCAGCCAACAAAAAGCTACTGACCAGCACCAGCTATCTACGACCAGCACCTACTTATCTAGTAAATACCTAAGCGCTTTTCGAGTGCTTCATTGATAATTCGAAGAGCTTTTACGCGAGCATAATATTTATCGTCACTCTCCAAAATAATCCAAGGCGCATTACGCGTAGAGGTTAAACGGAACATGTCCTCTACCGCCGCACGATACTGAGGGAATTTATCACGATTACGCCAGTCCTCTGCAGTTATCTTCCAGCGTTTTTCAGGATTGGCTTCACGTGCCTCAAAACGCTCAAGTTGCGTCTCGGGAGAAACATCAACCCAGAACTTCAACAAGATGGCACCCCATTCGACCATGTCACGCTCGAATTCATTTATCTCCTCGTAGGCACGCGACCACTGAGCAGGACTTGCAAATCCTTCCACTCGCTCAACCAATACGCGTCCATACCAACTACGGTCATAAATTCCTACATGACCAGCCTTGGGCAAACGCGTCCAATAGCGCCATAAATGAGGATGAAGCAATTCAGGTTTAGTAGGTGCAGGGCTTGGATAGATGGTATACGCACGCGCATCGAGCGCCTGAGCAACACGTTTAATGCTGCCTCCTTTACCAGCCGCATCCCATCCTTCATACATAATCATCATGGGAATACGTCTGATGTACATCTCAAGTTCAATACGACGAAGCCGTTCCTGCTCTGCTTTGAGCTGTGCTTTATATTCCGAACGCGTCAAAGCCAAAGTATGATCAACCTCATCGAGCGTAGGTATATGCTCGCTCGGAGCAAAACGTGTCATCGTAGGCGCATGAATACTAGCAGCACGCGCTTCCTCTTCTGCCAACTTCCACAAGCGCGCATTTTCTTCTTCGGTGCGAGTACGCTCGTCCCCTTCTACTTCTTTTGTGCCATTTGCTGAATTTTCCTGCGCCTTCTTTTCCGCCTCCTGAGCTGACGCATCAGCTGGTTTCGACAGTTCCTTTTCAAGTGCATTGACGATAGTTTGCACAACGCTTAAGTTCACGCGGCGATGATCTTCAGCATCTAGCAAGATCCAAGGTGCAATTTTGAAATTTGAATGATCAAGCATCTCGTCATAGACCTGATAGGTACGGTCATAATCGTCAAGATGCTTCAAATCTTTTTGAGAAACACGCCATGAGGTTGCAGGGTCGCTATACAGGCTAACAAGACGTTCACGCTGCGTTTTTTCAGAAATTTGCAAGAAGAACTTAATGACGAGATAACCATCGTTGCGCAGCTGGGTCTCGAAATCTTCAATGGACTTAACCATGCGTGCTGCATGAGCCTTAATGGCACCCCGTTCCTTTTTAGATAACTTACCTTTTTTGGGAAGGGTGTTGATGATGTGCTGCGCAGCTACAGAATACCAACCGCGATCGTAGAAAGTCATGCTGCCACGCTGGCCGAGCGCCTTCCAGAATTGCTGTAAGAAAGGATAGTATCCCGTAGCGCCAAAGTCCTCATCTACTACTAGGGCGGCTTCTTTTTCATCAAAGTCTTCTGTCACATAAACAGAAGTATCACGTGCGTCTAAATGATAAAGCAGATCAGAAATTCGACTACCCTTGCCGGCACCTTTCCATCCCTCAAATAATACTACGGTGCCCAGCTCTTGTTTTTTCGCTTCTTGTTGCAAAACTACCAAATGGCTTACCAGTTCCTTAAAGCGAACCTTATATTCTGCCTTACTTACTTTCTGAGTCCCCATACGTACGCTATCTAACATGAGAAACCCCCTCTCCCTTGCTGGCGTTATTCCTCCGCAAGCCATTTATTGCAATTAATCTGCCAAAACATCGTATTACTATTAAAAAAATGTGACATAACTGATGCTACTTCACTTCTTTATAAACGAATATAGTTAAATCTATTTAACAAACGCTTTTGGCGATAATTTGTTACAGTACGATCTGTCCACTACGAAGAGGAAGACAACTATGGCCCGTTTTGGCATTATCGACTTTGGATCAAACACTATTCGTCTTTGCATTTATGAGGTTACTTGCACCCCCCGCAAACCATTACTAAAAAAAGATATTCAAACTCTTCTCAATTATAAGGTAATGGCTGGTCTTGCAGCTCATATTAAAGATGGAACCATGACCGAAGCGGGAATTAAAAAGGCCATCAAAACCATTAATGCCCACCTGCGCCGCGCTTCCCATTTTTCCTGCGAGCGTATAGATATTTTTGCTACAGCAGTATTGCGCAATTGCACCAACTCCCGCAAAGCAACTGCCGCAATTGAAGCAGGCATTAACAAACGCATCACCATTCTCTCTAACGAAGAAGAAGCTCACCTAGGCTTTTTAGGAGCAAGTCTCGATCGTTATTTGGATCATGGCACCATGGTTGATATTGGCGGTGGCTCAACCGAGCTTACCCATATTCTTGATGGACTTGACCTGGACAAAGTAAGTATCCCTCAAGGATCTCTCTCTTCTTTTGCTAACTATACTTCCGGCATTTTGCCAAGCGCTAAAGAAGTGGAAACCATCGCAAAACAGTTCCGCACCCTTGCTTCTAAAGAAGGTGCTGAAATATACGCTTCCAAACAGCTTTATGGCATTGGCGGCTCCATCCGCTCGGCTGCAAAGGTGTATGGCGATTTATGCAACGACGGCGAGCGATATGAATATCTCTTACCCGATCATATTGATGCCATTTTGTCTCTCTACGCAAAAGATCCCGAAGCATTTGCCCGCCAAGCTCTTCATACCGTCCCCGATCGTATCCACACCTTCATCCCTGGATGCATAATCATCAGAGAGATTTTCTCTCTCTGCAAAGCACAACGTCTCGACATCTTAAAATACGGCGTTCGAGAAGGATACTTAGCCGAACGAGTACTTGTTAAACCAATCGGTAATTCTGAAAGCGAATCTTAAAATTCCCAAAGCGCTCAAGAGTAATTAAGAGTAATTGCCAGTTCATGCGCTAAAACCGTTACAATGGAATAAGAAGATTACTTCGTCAGTTGTTTCTGACGAATTATTGGGGAATCGATAAAGGGAGATTAGACCTTATGATGGACACGAAGTCGAAGACCGACCGAACCAACATGCCCGCAGCAAGCACTACTAAGTCAGGGCGACCCTACGTTCTTCCCTATATGCAAAATCGAGAGCTTTCTTGGCTTGAATTCAATAAGCGCGTTCTCGATCAAGGCGAAGATCACAACGTACCTCTTCTGGAGCGTCTTACCCGCGTATCTATTTTTTCTAGCAACTTGCAAGAATTTTTCATGGTACGCGTAGGTAGCTTAACCGACCTTTCTCTGGTAAATAAGGAGTTGCGCGACAATAAAACCCAAATGACTCCCGATGAGCAGCTACGCGCAATTTACGATCGATGCCACGAGCTTTATCCTGAACAGGAGCGCATTTATCGACAGATTCAAGAAAAGCTTGCCGAGCGCGGTATTCGTCAGCTCATGGAAGACGAATTAAACAAGGAACAAGCAGCCTATCTTCGTGAATATCTCAACGCTCAGGTAGTTCCTTACCTTTCTCCTCAGATTATTAACTCGCGCCATCCTTTCCCTCATCTCGAAAACGGCGCACTCTACGTACTCCTTCGTTTGGACGAAGAAAACGCTCCCGAAAAAACCAAGGGCAGCGACAAGAAAAAAGAAAAGAACCTTGGCGCTGAAGATGCCACCTTCGGATTGGTACCTCTTCCTCGTCAAGCAAAGCGTGTTATTCCCCTGCCAGGCGAAGGCACTCAATTCATCTTGCTTGAAAACGCCCTGAAAACTATTGTGGGCGATGTCTTTTCTATGTACACCACCAAACGCGCAAGTGTGATTTGTGTCACCCGTAATGCCGATATTGATCCTAATGACTACGGCACCGAAGACATGGATTACGATTATCGCGAGCATATGAAACGCATCCTGAAAAAGCGCGCTCGTCTGGCACCTGTTCGCCTGGAAACCGACACGCCTCTTTCTCCTGTCACCAAGAAGTTTCTTCTTAAGCGTCTTGGTCTCAAAATGCATCAGGTCTACGTCACAAGCGTTCCGCTAGACATGGGCTACGCATGGGGATTGGACGGAATGGTAAAACCAGAGCTTGCCCGCAAGCTTACTCCTGAACCTTTCACTCCCACTTGGCCTGCCTGCCTCGATAGGAAGCGTTCTATTATTGAACAGGTATGCGAAAAAGATGTTTTGCTTATGTACCCTTACGAAAGCATGGATCCCTTCGTCAACATGCTTCGCGAGGCAGCAAATGATCCTTCGGTTATTTCCATTAAGATCACCCTTTATCGTCTGGCAAGCCAGTCTCATTTAGCGGAAGCGCTTCTCGCAGCTGCTGAAAATGGCAAAGAAGTTACTGCTCTGTTTGAACTTCGTGCCCGTTTCGATGAATCTAACAATATCGAATGGTCACAACGCTTCGAGCAAGCAGGAGCCAATGTAATTTATGGTTTCCATGACTTTAAAGTTCACTCTAAGATTTGCGCTATTACCCGTCATACCGACAAGGGTATTCAGCACATTACCCAATTAGGTACTGGCAACTACAACGAAAAGACTTCAAAGCTCTATACCGACTTCTCCTTCATCACCACCAATGAAAGCATTGGTAAAGATGCTGCAGAATTCTTCCGTAATATGCAGCTAGAAAACGCATCGGATCGTTATCAGACGCTCTCCGTAGCTCCTCTGCAGATTAAGCCGATGATTCTGGCAAAGATCGATGAGCAGATTGAACTTGCCCGCGCAGGCAAGCCTAATGGATTGATGTTTAAAACCAATTCCGTTACCGATAAAGATATTATCGACAAAATCGCCGAAGCATCTCAGGCAGGAGTTCATGCAACCTTATTCGTTCGTGGCATTTCCTGCTTGGTACCAGGCGTTGAAGGCTATACCGATAACGTAAAGGTAGTGTCCATTGTGGGGCGCTTGCTCGAACACAGCCGCATTTATGGGTTTGGCCCACGTGATAACCGCGAGATTTATCTTTCCAGCGCAGACTTGATGACACGCAATATGGAAAAACGTGTCGAAATTGCTTGGCCTATTATTAATCCTGAGCTTAAAGAAAAGGTAAATGAATACCTGGATACGTCGCTTTCCGATACGGCAAAGTTGCGTATGCTTAAAAGTGATCTTTCTTATACGCCGCTTGAGTTCTTCGCTACGGAAGGCCCTGACGGTATTCCTGAATCGTTCGATTCTCAAGAATACCTTATCAAGAAGGCACGCGAGGACTATCTGCACTCCTTGGAGGTTCGCGAAGAGCAGGCCGCTTTGCGCAGTGCTACCGCTCGCGTTCAGCGCATCCGTGACCGCGAAATGAAGGAATCACCCGTAACTCCTTTGGTTGAAAATCCTGAAACAGGAGAACCACTCACGAGCGCTCAGACAACGGTTCCTGAAGCAGACGAATCCTTGCAAGAAACAGCAACCAATGAACAGGTCACCCTAGAAATTCTGGCAGAAAAAACGCCTCTTCAAGAAACTGCAGCAGAAATCTCAGCTGACACTTCAGCGCAAGCTTCTGTGGCTCAGGCAGCTGAGCCTGGCGCTGAAGTTAATGCCGAAACGACTGACACCACGGTTGACACCACTGCGCAAGTCAATTCCGCTTCTGTTACAGGTGGCATTGAGGAGATTGAGCCCGGCGTTGCAGGACCTTCTGCTATGACTTCGGCTTCCGCCCCAGCAGATACCTCTGTTTCTTCAGGCGTACCTGCTGCTTCCACCGAAGCTGACCCTGCTCAAACACAGATGCCATCCGTTCAAACAGCTACCCCCGAAGTTGAAGTTCTTTCCGGAGAGCAGAAAGCAACTGATGCAGGAGCAATTCAACTGGTACCTAAAAAGCCAAGCTTATGGACTCGTATTAAGTTCTTGTTCACAGGAAAGTTGTCCTAGCAAGCGGTTTTTGGGCTGCCTGCTCGATGCAACAGTTTTTAGGTGGCCTACTCGATGCTACAGTTTTTGAGCCGCCTGCTCGATGCAATGCTTTTCGAACTGCCTGCTTAATGTAGCCCTTCGTTGAGCTACTCCATTGAGCTACTTTGATTAATACAACGCTTTCGAGCTGCTTTGCTTGATGCAAAGTAGCTCGTTTTTTACATGCTGTTGCAGAAATTTAATGCGAATAACTCTTAAGAACTTCTAAGACACCGACCGATCTAAAGATTCAAACATGCTTTCTATCTCTAGCTCGATTATTGCTTCCTAAAAGGTTGTTGCTGCAAAAACGTTTGGTTATAGCCCAACGTTTTTAACTTCGAGCCCTATAATCAAGAAAAACTATTCTTTTCAACACCCGCAACTCAGTGAGGCCATACATGATTTGTCCAATCGTCACTTCTCCTGTTCTCCTACAGATCCCCAGCACAAACGCCACGCAAGCAGACCGTAGCGTTGGCGAAAATCTTAAAGAAACCCTTCAGGCGCATGCGCACGAATGTGTTGGTATGGCGGCAAACATGATTGGAGTACACAAGCGCATCATTGTCGTAGCGGATCAAAACGCCACCAAAAAAACGAGCGGCAAGATTCTCTCCAAGCAAAAAGGACATACTCTTCCCGAACCAATTCTTATGTACAATCCAAAAATAACCAAATTCAGTAAACCCTACGAAACAAAAGAGGGGTGTCTTTCTCTTTCAGGTGTTCGTAGCACCACGCGCTACGAACAAATCACTGTGCACTACCTCGATGAACAATTCAACGAACGTACCGAGCGATTCAGCGGTTTTACTGCACAAATCATTCAACACGAAATCGACCATTGTAATGGCATTTTGATCTAGGAGATTACCATGTCTCAACCCTGCGCTACTCACTCCCAAGCCTCTCATGTAGTTCATGAAATAGCCCCTGTGTTTAATGAGCATTCTCGTGTTCTCTTGTTGGGCACCATGCCCTCACCCAAGTCACGACAACAGGGATTTTTCTATGGACACCCACAAAATAGATTTTGGCGCGTTTTAGCTGCCTTGTTTGATGAACCGCTTCCAGAAACCATAGAGGAAAAGCGTGATTTGTGTTTACGTCACCACCTTGCCCTTTGGGATGTCCTTTCCAGTTGCGATATAAAAGGCGCCAGTGATGCAAGCATCACCAATGCTCAACCCAATGATCTGTCACAAATTATAAAAAACGCACCCATTCAAGCAATTATTACTACAGGAGTTAAAGCAGGTCAGCTTTACCATAGATTATGTGAGCCCGTAACAGAAATGCCCTGTTCTGTTTTACCTTCAACCAGTCCTGCAAATTCGAGGGTATCCTTCTCGGAGCTTTGTGAAGCTTACCGTCAGGCACTTTCCCCTTATATCGAATTCGACCCCTCTTATCCAACCCTCGATGTTCCTGAGGTGGTCAATCTTGAACAGGCAATCGCCAAAACGGGCACCTCGCTTTATACCCTTATGCACCGTGCTGGTAAATTCCTCGCATACGAGACTGAAAAATTCGCAAAGCAACAGAGCAAACCATCTCAGAGAATTGTTGTTTTATGCGGCCACGGCAATAACGGTGGAGATGGCTGGGTAGCAGCTGAATACTTAGCGAAAACAGGTTTTAACGTAGATCTTATTTCTTCATTAGAAGCGCAGGATATTAAAGCAGAACCAGCACATACCACGGCTTGCGAGCAAACAGAAAACCTCGAGACTTACCCTAATGCACGCATTCTGATCAGCCCTACCTACGAAGAGGTAGAGCAGAGTCTATCGCAAGCTGACCTCGTAATTGACGCGCTTTTAGGCACAGGATTTTCGGGCGATACCATACGCGAGCCCTTTGCAACCTGGATCACTCTTTCCAATCAAAGCAATCTTCCTATTGTTGCCGCTGATGTTCCCAGTGGATTTTCGGCGCAAACAGGCAATGCTGCCACACCTTGTATACGAGCGGCTCACACCGTTACTATGATTGCTCTCAAAACGGGACTAGCTCACCCAAACGCAAAAAAATATTGCGGAACCATACGAGTTGCACCCTTGATTGATGCAACTCCCTACCTCGCATAATGCGCGGCAAATCAGGTTCCGCAATTCTTACTTGTAGACAAAACTTCGAATAGCGTTTCATCCCTATTGTTGTTCTTGAATCCCCTAAGGCTAAGGTTAAGGGTATTAGCGATGGTGAAAATATTAGCTAGAGTTGAGGACATCAACTAAGGTTGGGTGCATTAGTTAATGTTAAGGATTTTAGCTAAGGTTGGGGGGCATTAGTCTTAAGGAAGCAACAACAGAGCAATTTGAGTTGCATTCAAGGCAGCACCCTTACGGATTTGGTCTGCTACATTCCAAAACGCAATGCCATTTTCAACCGAAGCATCCTTACGAATACGGCCAACAAAAGCACCGTCAGTGCCTGCAAGTAAACCTGGCATGGGATACACGTTGTTTGCGGTATCGTCCATTACCGTAATACCAGGTGCAGCCTCCAAAGCGGCACGTGCTTCTTCAACGCTAACTGGACCTTCGAATTCAACATTGATAGCTTCACCATGGCAGCGCAGAACGGGAACACGAACACACGTTGCTGCCACCTGAATGTTTTCATCACCCATAATTTTCTTTGTTTCAACAACCATCTTCCACTCTTCTTTGGTAGAAGCATCATCTAGGAAAACATCGATATGGGGGATGCAATTGAAAGCAATTTGATGAGCAAAAGCATCAATGGTTAATTCTTCTCCGTCAAGGAATTGACGAGTTTGAGCATAGAGCTCTTCCATTGCCTTAGCTCCTGCACCCGATGCTGCTTGGTAGGTGGAAACCACCACACGCGTAATGCGCGAAAGATCATAGAGAGGCTTAAGCGCTGCAACCATTTGAATGGTTGAACAATTAGGGTTAGCAATCACTCCGCTATGCCATGCAATATCCTGTGGATTAACCTCAGGAACAATCAGAGGTACGTCATCGTCCATGCGAAATGCGCTTGAGTTATCAATCATCACTGCGCCTGCATCGACTACCGCCTGACGGAACTGCTTTGATACCCCTGCTCCGGCACTAAACAGAGCAATGTCAACTCCTTCAAATGCTTCAGGAGTCATTTCTTGAACCGTCAGTTCTCCTGCGGGTACCTGCCCACAACCCTTAAAAGGAAGCTTCTTGCCTGCAGAACGCTTTGATGCAAGTGCACGTACTTCGCAAGCTGGAAAATCGAGGTCGTGAAGAACCTCAAGAAATTCATGACCGACTGCGCCTGTAGCACCAGCTACAGCAACAACAGGATTCGCAGGTATTTCTTTGGTCCAAGACATAAAGCACTCCTTTATTTTGGGGTTAATGGGCACATCATACTACTCAAAGATATAGAATAGTGGCAAATTGCTCCAAACGTACTTCTTTGAGGTAAACGGCAACGCGCTCATGTTCTACCGCTAGAAAACCTGCTCAAGAACACAAACCTTAACCTAACCGTAACAAAACCCATCTTGACAACCTTGGAAACAACCTAAAAAATAAAAGCCGTTGTCAATCGAATAACTAAACCGTTGAAGCGGAAGTAAAAGTGGCCGTGCGCGCCCAGAGAGTCCGGGATGCTGGGATCCGGATCGAACTGCAAACCACTAAATGGACCGCTGAGGGCGCACCGAACTTTTGGACTTTTAATCTTGGTAAGCTTGATTAACTCGATCTGCTACTTTAAGCGCTAAGTAAGATTAAGCGCCAAGCAAAACAAGCCATCAAAGTAGGATGCGACGTGAAGGCATACGTTAGTTGTCGGAGATGTGATGGCATCTCGCTAAGAGCACAAGCGAAATAAGCTTAAAGCGCTAGAAATCATTACACTCCCTGAATTCGAATTGCTTGTCGGTTTTACCGTCTGAACAGCAACTAATTCTTGGAGTTTTTATTTTCTAGACTTGTTGTTTTACCGCAAAGTGAATCAAGGTGGCACCGCGGGTGATATGAATATAACCCGTCCTTGAACGTTAAAGACGTCAGGGACGGGTTTTCCTTTTCTGGGGTCTTTCAAACACAACAACCCTGGAAAGGACCTACATTAATGCAAAACACCCTCGAACACCTTCGGGCGCTTGCTCAATCTGGTAATTATCGCCGTATTCCTATCAAGCGTGATTTGTTGGCGGATTTCATAACACCCATTGAAGCTCTACGCGTGTTACGCACTGCGAGCACTCACTGTTTTTTGCTTGAAAGCGCTGAAGCTGAAGAAAGATGGGGGCGCTACACCTTTCTTGGTCTGAAACCCTCGCTGGAATTCTGCTGCTCGGGCGGTGTTGCTCGAATTCGTAAAAACATAGAGACAGATCGCGAAACGTGCGAAATCTTTAAAGTCGAACATCCCAGTACCGTTATTCGCCGCATAATCGCCGAAAACAAAAGCCCCCGTCTTGAAGGGTTTCCACCCTTTGCAGGAGGCCTTGTAGGTTATTTTTCTTTTGATTACCTCTCCTGCAGCGAACCTTCTCTGCGTCGCCACCATTCATCCGACGATTTTCAAACCACTGAAAACGAATTATTCGAAAAAGAGTTTCTTGATGTCGACCTCATGCTTTTTGAAAGCATATTGGTTTTCGACTCCTACCGACAAAAAATTTCCTATATAACCGGCGTGCGAACCGACGATCTTGAAACTTCACAGCTGGAACGCTCTTACGAAAAGGCACAACAGGAGCTTGATACCTTAGAAAAGCTTCTTAGAACAAGAAAACGAAAGAGCTTTGAGCCTTTACGCCTTAAAAATGAGCTTACTCCACGGTTTTCCGAAACGGAATATACCGAAATGGTAGATAGAGCAAAACGTTATATCTATGAAGGCGATATTTTTCAGGTGGTACTCTCCAACCCATTAACAGCGCCCGCAACAGGAAGTCTTTTCGATACGTATCGAGTCCTTCGTAGCGAAAACCCCTCTCCCTATGCTTTCTGCAGGAACTACTACCGACAAAGTGTTTGATCTTGTACAAAAAGTACGAACACGATCTGCGATTCCCCTTGCATTCATGACCTACGCCAACGTGATTTTTTCTTACGGGATAGAAGCGTTTGCACAAAAAGCAGCCGAGGTTGGCATCGATGGCATTATTTTGCCCGATGTCCCCTTTGAAGAAGCCAATGAATTTGATGTACCTTTCGCCGCCGTGGGAATCGATCGAATTTCTATGATTACCCCTACTTCCCATGAGCGCATCGCTACCATTGCGCAGAAAGCTCGTGGGTTTGTTTACTGCGTATCTTCCTTAGGAGTTACAGGCGTGCGCTCCAACATTACAACCGACATTGCAAGCATGGTAGCACTCGTAAAGCAGCAACAAGATATTCCCTGCGCTGTGGGATTCGGAATATCCACTCCCGAGCAAGCGCGCAATATGGCTGCTCAAAGCGATGGCGCTATTGTAGGAAGCGCCATTGTGAAACTTTGCGCCCAATACGGAAAAGACTGCGTACCTTATGCTGAAGAATACGTACGTTCCATAAAAGAGACAATCAACCAAGCTCAATAGCTACGAAACAAAAGAAGAGATCTACGCTATATCTGGTCAAAATACCTAGGCTGCATCTGAACGAAAAGCAAACCTAGGCTACACCTGAAATCTCCCTTTCCCGCAACGAACAAAAAGTCGCTTTTCTGAACATCATCCCTAAAAGCAAGTGAGACTGAAAACTTTTGTTTTCAGTCTCACTATCGAGGTTCAGTTCATTTCAGCGACTTTTTTAAGTTCAATATCTCAAAGGCAAAAGAAATTCTAGAGTTCGATTGATGAGCTAATGAGCTGCCCGTAAATTAGCGACCCTTTGCCATCTTTGCTGCAATCTCTTCAGGAGAAAGCTGAGTTTCTTCAAAGATGCTGTCAGAGTCCAATCCGAATGCGGTATGCAAGCAACGAACTGCTGTTTGAACTTGGCTGCCCTCTACCACTACCGAAATGCGGATAGGACTGGTAGAGATCATCATGATGTTAACGTTGTTTTCCGCCAACGCCGCAAAAGCCTTAGCAGCAACACCAGGACTAGACTTCATGCCTGTGCCTACCAACGAAACCTTAGCAATATTGTCGTCCATCAAAGAAGTCGCCCCAAATTGCTGGGTAATGCGTTCCACTGCTGACAATGCTTGTTCTTTCTGAGAACCAGGGAATGTAAAGGAAATATTTGCCTTTCCGTCATTGGTAACGTTTTGAATGATCATATCGACCGAAACATCACTTGAAGCAAGAATAGAAAATACTCGCGCCGCGATACCTAGTTCATCGGGAAGACCACGAAGGGTGATTTTCATTTCGGACGTATCGTGTGCAATACCAGAAATAACTGCCTGCTCCATAGAAGGAACGACCTCCTTGATAAGTGTGCCTTCTTCATCCGAGAAAGCAGAACGGGAATGAATTACCACCTTATATTTACGCGCAAACTCTACTGCGCGAGCCTGCAAAACGCCTGCGCCACCACTCGATAACTCAAGCATGTCATCGTAAGAAATACAGCTCAACTTACGGGCACGCGGAGCAACACGCGGATCGGCGGTGTAGATACCTTCAACATCGGAATAAATCTCACACACATCCGCATTAATACCGTAAGCAAGCGCAACTGCCGTCGTATCAGATCCGCCACGACCAAGCGTAGTAATATCGCCATTTTCAGAAACTCCCTGAAAACCAGCAACCACCACAATGGCACCCGTAGAAAGGGCTTTTCGGATTTTATCAGCATCGATACCTTCGATTTTTGCACTAGAAAAATCGTTATCAGTGGTAATTCCAGCCTGCCAACCCGTAAAGCTTACCGAGTTATATCCCAACGCCTGAATAGCCATTGCAAGCAACGACATACTTACCTGCTCTCCCGTAGAGAGCAACATATCCATTTCTCGTTTGGAAGGATGATCGTTTAGCGCTGCCGCCAAACCAACCAATTCGTCAGTTGTTTTACCCATTGCAGAAACAACCGCCACCACGTCATTGCCTTGCTGCTTCATGGCAATAAGACGTTTTGCTACATTTTTAATTCTTTCAGGGGAAGCAACAGAGGTTCCGCCAAATTTTGAAACTATTAACGCCATGATCTTCTTTCTCGCAAGAGAACAATGGGTATATAGTACCAAAAAACCTCCTTTGCAAAGGAGCGAGATCATATGCGGTATTACAAGCAGAAGAAGCGGAAAGAGATTAAAGAAATACCGAGCGAAAATCAGCACCTCTCGCATAGCGAATGAATTGTTTCGGACGCTTTGCGTCCTCAACTGGGTTGAAGACCCAGAATACAAAACGCCGACAAGTGTTGTCGGCGTTTCTCTTTAAATAGTTATGGCTGATGCTGCTAGCAGATAGAATTGTCAGCAGCTGATACTACTAACAACTGGTATTGCTAGTAGTATCGTTTAAGCATATTTCACCATTACGGTATTCATTTTGTTGGCAACCAATTCACATTGATCAACGCAATCTTCCATGGCGTCCAACAAACGCGTCCAAACTATCACGCGCATGCTATGTTCGCGTTCTTCGGTGTAGAGCTGACGAATAAGCTTGATATAGAGCTCATCTGCTTCATCTTCAAGCTGATTAACCTGATAGATAAGAGACTTGAAAGTGTTTGATTTTTTGCAATTGCGAAAATCCGCCATAGCATTAGACAATGCTTCGCAAGAGCGAACGATAAGCTTTACGAACTTCTTCGCATCGTCATGCATAAAGTGGATATCGTACATATAGAATCGCTGAATAATCTCTTCAATAAGATCGATTACCTCATCCAGATTTTCCGCGATACCAATAACATCTTCGCGGTCAATAGGTGTCACAAAGTCGGTAATGAGGCTTTCAAAAATACTATGGCAAACTTCATCGGCTTCTCGCTCAAGAGCATGAGCACGACCGAGGCGCTTTTCAACTTGCTCCACTGACTCAAACTCGTCAACGATTTCCTTTAAGAGCTTAGCTTCCTTTACGGCGATTTCTGCCTGAGCCTCAAAAGCATCGTAGTAATCAAACTTTTTCTTCTTTTTCTTAAGTTCTTTCTTTGTCAGCTTCGCCACCGTAATCCCCCCTCGTATGTTTCAAGAAACAATTCGTTAATAATTGTAAACGCTCGTACGAGTTCTTTTAACAATTTCTTGCCCGTCTTTTGCAATTTCTTTTTCAGCTCATTGAAAATACACGCAACACCACGAACACAAATTCAACGGCTTATGCGCAAATACAACAGCGCCAACACAAACACGACGCTGTTCATTTTTTAGCAAAAATCAAAATTCGGCATTTTCTCTTTTTTAGCAAAAGTAAGCAAAAACACGACGTTGCTCATCTGCAATGGTAGTAAGCGAATTGTGCCCTGGAAGTACAAGGGTATCGTTAGGAAGTTGCGACAAACGACGAAGGGAAGCGCGCATTTGCTTATCATTGCCCCCTTCAAAATCAGTTCTTCCAATCGAACCGCAGAAAAGTGTATCTCCCGAAATCAGCACATTGGCACCATCGAGATATTTGCCCTTTTCTGCATCGAGGAATAAACAAATTCCTCCTGGGGTATGCCCTGGAGTGGCGATAACTTTCCATGCCATATTCCCCAACTTCACCGTATCCTTATCCTTCAGCTGAACATCAACCTTACAGGATTCGGCTGGCGGAAAATCTTTTGGTTGATTTTCTATCACGGGGGTATCTATAGCCGAAGCATACACAGGTGCTCCCGTTTTGTCCTTGAGCGCCTTGAGAGCACTGGTGTGGTCGGCATGGTGATGGGTTACCACAATTGCATCTACGTTGCGATTGCCGACCATCTTTAAAATTGCATCAGCATCATGAGAAGGATCTACTACAAAGGTGAAATCCCCATCAGAAATTACAAAGGTATTGTTGGCAATTGGACCAAGCACGGTATATTCAATATCCACGCAAGCGCCCGTCACTACAAGATTGCGCCCCTTGCGTTTTACTTGTATCTTCATTTACGAAATCCCTTCAATTCTCCTATTTTGAAGTATTGCCAGGCATCATGCGGCGTGCGTCAAAAACGCCCTCAACCGCTTGAAGCTTTGACAAGATGCGCTCAATTTTACTGATATCAGAAATCTGGAACAAGAAACGCATTTCTGCCATGCCGTCTCGATGGGTTGTCGAAGAAACATTAAGCATATTTGCGCCGTATTCCGACAAAACTGAAGCTACATCGATAAGTAAGTTCATACGATCGAGCGCTTCAACGATGATTTCCACGTTATAGATTGCATCAGGAACACTGTCTTCCCAATGTACTTCAATAATTCGCTCAGGGTGCTGCTTGAGTTCTACTGCGTTAGGACAGTCTTCGCGATGAACCGAAACGCCACGACCACGAGTAACAAAGCCGATAATCTTATCTCCCGGAACAGGATTACAGCAACGCGACAAACGCACTAACACATCATCTATTCCACGCACCACGACACCATTAGAAGCATGAGTTTCATGCTTCTTGGGTCGTTTCACACTGGTGAGCATAGGGGGCATCTTGCCAGTCGAAGAAGCAGACATTCCCACAAGAGGCTTTTCTGCCTCTTCCGTACCTTTGTCCACCAAGATTTTCAGCATGCGGTTTGCTACATGCATCGGGTTTTCTTTACCCGAACCGATATTAACCAGCATGTCGTCTGCGCTCTTGAAGCCCATCGCTTCAGCAACCTGCTTCATCGCACGCATACTCTGAGCTGACGAAATACCCAAACCGTGCTTGCGCATTTCATGAACCAGCTTGTCGCGACCTGTCTGCAAATCGTCCGAACGGCTCATCTTTGAAAAATACGAGCGAATTTTCGAACGGGCAGAAGGCGTCTTTACGATATTGAGCCAGTCGCGGGAAGGAGTAGCACTCTTCTGAGTCAAAATTTCTACACGATCGCCCATTTGAAGCTGATAGCTCAATGGAACGATGGATCCATTTACCTTTGCTCCCACACAATGGTGACCTACTTCGGTATGAATGGCGTACGCAAAATCCACCGGTGTTGACCCAAAGCGCAAACTCATTGCTTTGCCCTTTGGAGTGAAGACGAAAACTTCTTTTGGGTCGAGATCGGTTTTTAAGGATTTTAAGAACTCGCGTGAATCCTTCGTTTCGTCCTGCCAATCGACCATTTCACGAAGCCAAGCAATCTGCTTATCAAACGAATCTGATCCCTTGCCGCCCTTTTCTTTATAGCGCCAATGTGCCGCAACGCCATATTCACTCATACGGTGCATTTCTTCGGTGCGAATCTGCACTTCAAGCGGGCGCCCTGTTGGGCCAATAACCGTAGTGTGAAGACTTTGATACATATTGAACTTCGGCATTGCAATGTAGTCTTTAAAACGACCAGGCATTGGATGCCATAAACTATGCACGGCGCCAAGAGCTGAATAGCAATCCTTAACCGAGGTGGTAATGATGCGCACCGCACTCAGGTCATAGATTTCAGAAAACCCTTTACCGCGCTTAGTCATCTTCTGATAGATGGAATATAAGTGTTTTGGACGCCCCATAATCTGGGCTTCCACCCCGATTTTCTCCATTTCACCATGGAGAATACCAATAATGGTTTCCAGGTATTCCTCGCGTTCTTTGCGTGTTTCAGCAACCATTCGAGAAACCTGTTTAAACTTCGTGGGTTCAAGATAGAAGAAAGCTAAATCCTCTAACTCCCACTTTATGGAGCTGATACCTAGGCGATGAGCAATTGGCGCATATATTTCCAAAGTCTCACGCGCCTTAAAGATACGACGATCTTCACGAAGAGCCGAAAGAGTACGCATATTATGCAAACGGTCTGCAAGCTTAATAACCACAACGCGGATATCTTTGTTCATGGCTATAAGCATCTTGCGGAATGTCTCAGCCTGTTCGTCCGAGAGCGTCTCAACGGAAAGTTTCGTGATCTTAGTTACACCATCAACCAGATTCGCAATTGCTTCACCGAAAAGCTCGGTAACTTGTTCTTTAGTTGCAACCGTATCTTCAACCGTATCATGCAAAAGAGCAGCGCAGAGGGTTTCCACATCCATATGAAGGTCAGCCAAAATAATGGCAACTTCTACAGGATGGATAACAAATGCCTCGCCTGATTTGCGTTTTTGACCAGCATGCATCTCGTCAGCAAAGCGAAAGGCTTTTTCAAGTAAGGCTCGGTCTTTATCGTCTAAATACGAAGAGGTTAAACGCTCTAACTCTAAAAAGCGCTCTTTTGGATCTGAACCAACAGGGGCAGACGTGGATGATTTGATGGTGGGATCAACGGCTGAAGGAACCAAGCCCACTTGATGAACGTGAGAAGAATTTGCCATGATCTACCTCTCCTCTCCGTTGTTATCGTACGGAAGTAAAGGGTGCCTAATGCGGTCTTGTAACTGATCCGCAGAACTCCCCAGCACCCAATCTTTAAATGACATAAATGAATCGAATTCGTCTAAACCTTCACGATACTGGACACTATCGCTCAGTTCAACTTTTCCTTTATAGTCTACGACATATACGCTTTGTTTAACACGACTACCTTGGGTCTCATCAGCCTTTGTTTCAACCAGACCAAGCTCTTCAAATACTGCGACTCCTAGCTGAACTTGCGATGGCGTTACGGTATTTCCAAACAAACGAGTTGCCCGGCGAGCCACCTCATCCTCATCAAGCGCAAAGAAAGCCTTGCCACTTGTTTGCTGAAGAGCGCGTAGACTTCGATAAATCTGTGCCATTTCATCATGATCAGGAGCAATGCCATGGAGCAATTCAGTATTCAAAGAAACGTCACCCTTGCCAAACAAAAGATGAATATGCGCCTCGTTGCCATCTCGTCCGGCACGTCCACTCATCTGATTAAACTCCACCTCACTGAAGGGCAGGTGGTAGAGCACTACATGACGAACTCCTGGAATATCAACCCCTTCTCCAAAGGCAGAAGTTGCCACAAGAACCTGAAGTCCACCTTCTCTAAACAGCGCTTCAACGCGTGCTCGTTCAAGGCGAGATAACCCTGCATTGTAGAAACCGATGAGAGAAGCAATATGAGGCTCCTGTTTACGCAACTGACGCACTAAAGCTACGCTCTCCATACGAGAATTAACATAGATCAGTGTCTTTTCTCCCTGTGCAACCAAACTTGCAAGATAACGCTCGCGCTTCTTGCTATTGCGTTGATCAACAACGTGCAAGTTTGCGCGTTCAGCACGATCGCAGACCATCTCATCAAGCTTAAAAGCATCGCATATCTCTTGAGCAACTGCTGCATCTGCTGTTGCGGTTACTGCAAGTACTTGAGGATCTCCCAAGCAATGAATCGCATTTCCTAACCTCGTATAAGAAGGGCGAAAACCCGCTTTAGAAGTGCCTACATGATGAGCTTCATCTATCACTACAAAACCAATAGAAGAAATCTGCGCAAGTTCGTCTTTATGGAAATCCAAATATTCTGGAGTAGTAAGTATGATATCGAGTTCACCATTTGCAAGATCGGTCATTATCTGAGCACGCTCTGGAAGCGAAGTTGCACCTGTCAATACACCAATTGTTATCCCAAAAGAACCCAAGGTGCGTTCAAGATGAAACGCTTGATCAGCAACGAGCGCACGGAGAGGATACACAAACAAACTTGTCGTTTGCTTACCCAGCGCTAATTCAGCCGCATGAATCTGGAAAATAAGAGACTTGCCACGCCCGGTACCCATTATCGTCAGAACCGAATGTCCAGCATCAAGTAAATCAAGTGTTTGCTGCTGCGAATCATGCAGTACTCCATCACCCAGAAACACTTGAATTAAGTCTTGTCTGAAAGCCTGCGGGGTCGTTTGTGCACGTTGCTGCCACATCATCCGATCAGATTCTGGGCTTTCCCATTCGGGCATATCGCACATATCGCGCTCCGTCATCCCTGCCGCAATAAGCCCGGTAACAAAGTCCTTATCCGCATCTTCAAGACAAGCCTCCAAGGCCGCACAAGGAGATAAAGGTGTCAGCGAAGTGATCACCGCTTTTACCGAACGACGCCCCTTCCACGTATCAACCTGAAGCTCGAATACCGCCTCAAGGGCGCAACCACAGTGAAGCAAGGCTTGTACGCTAGAACAATGAAACATAATGCAATTGAGCGAATGCATGCCATCGGTCAGAGTGCACGAAAGATGATTTTTATCCACCCCTACTGCGCGGCCGCCCGCCATCATGACACCGTGTGCCAAAAAATGAGGGCTTACATTTTCCTGCCCAAAAGGAGCAAGCAGATCAAGTTTTTCTACATTCGAAAGAGTTAGTTCGCTAAGGTCAACCGAAGCATCTACTTCAACACGGGGAATAAAATCCTCAGGAGGCAGTTCGTCCATATAGCGACACAGGCGTTCGGTAAATTCAGGAATTTTATCAGCTTTAAGGGTTACACCCACTGCTGCATGATGGCCACCAAAACGCACCAAAATATCCTGACAGCTAGAAACTGCTTGAAATAGATTTACCTCTCCTACACTTCTTCCCGAACCATGGGCTTCGTCACCTTCAATGGTAAACAGAAGGGTTGGCACACCATAGCGATTCGCCAAGCGTGAGGCAACAATTCCTTTTACTCCCTCATGCCATCCTTCACCCGCTACCACAAGCGCTCGCTGACCTTTAAAAACCTGCTCTGCCTGAGCAGAAGCAACCTCTGCCAACTCTGCCTCTATAGTTCTACGACGCGTGTTGGTATCTTCAAGCTCCGATGCTAAATGAGCAGACTCCGCGAAATCGTCACTGAGCAGCAGATCAAGAGCAAGCTGAGCGTTACCCATACGTCCTGCCGCATTCAAACGAGGCACCAAGGTAAAACTTAAATTGGATGATGTAACTGGCTTGTCAGCAAAACCAGACTCCCCTAGCAATGCAGCGATACAGGGTCTGGGGTTTTCGTTTATCATACGCAGACCTTCACTTACCAAGGCGCGATTTTCTTCACGCATAGGCATAAGGTCTGCCACCGTACCCAACGTTGCCAAGTCAATCAGTTCGCGCCACAGATTAGGTTTTCCAAATCGAGAACCAACTGCTTGCATCACTTTAAGCGCAACCCCTGCGCCCGCCAAAATGGCACTCGGATTATCATCGCACTTCGGATCAACAACGGGCACGCCTTCAGGAACCAGATCGGCTGGTTCATGATGATCGGTGATAACAACATCAATTCCTCGATCAAGGAGCAGCGCTACTTCCCGCTTCGCTGCTATGCCATTATCAACCGTAACAACCAAATTTGGATTATACGAAGCAACACGTTTAATCGAAGCATCAGAGAGTCCATATCCTTCTTCAAAGCGAAGAGGGATAAAAGGGGTTACCACCGCAGCCCCACAAGCACGAAGTCCGCGCGTCATGAGAGTGGTTGCCGAAACCCCATCGAGATCAAAGTCGCCGTACACAAGAATATGCTCTTCGTTTTGTATAGCTTGAGCAATTCGATCGACTGCGGCATCCATGCCTTCTATCAAATAAGGATTACCCCAAACGCTCTCAAGATCGGGATATAAAAAAGCCTGTGCCGCTTCGAGCGTGTCTATACCACGAGCCACTAAGGTAGCTGCAATAAAGTGTGGTAGATCCAATTCAGTTGCAAGACGATGAACTACGGCCTCATCTGCCGTAGCTAAATTAATACGCGCATTCATATACATTCATACCTTATCGAATTATTTTTCTCACGCATTATTGTCGCACAAGAAAAGGGTTTCTCCCCGCACGAGAAACCCTTTGATGCTAAGTGGTAATGAATGTCTATCTATTGAACAAATTTTGCGTTTTCTCAGGACCTACTTTAAGCAGCGACTCAACTGCATCAGCTGCCTCAACACATGCCGCTTCGAAGTCATCTTTAGCTTCTTTACGGGGCGCCTGCAAAACAAAGTCAACCACACTCATTCGTCCTGGAGGGCGACCAATGCCAGTACGAACTCGTAAAAAATCACGAGTGCCTAATTTTTCGATAATGGAACGCAGTCCATTATGCCCAGCGTGACCCCCGCCTTTCTTTACGCGTACCGACCCAGCGGGAATATCAAGTTCATCATGAATAACGATAAGCTCACTTGGTTGCTCGTCGTATTCACGACAAAGATGAGACACCGGACCCCCTGAAAGGTTCATAAAACTTTGAGGTTTTGCCAGAATGACTTTTTCTATGCTTCCATCCGACTGACGAACCTTAGCTTCACCCACCATCGCGCCACACGTATTCTTCCAATAACTAACCCCCCAGCGTTGCGCCAGGAGGTCAATTACTTCAAAGCCAGCATTATGGCGTGTATGAGCGTATTCGTCGCCGGGATTTCCTAATCCAACAATTACCTGCATGGATTACAGAGCAAACTCGGGATCGAACAGAGAAGCGACCGACTCATTAGAGTAAACATTGCTGATCGCGCTTGCCAAAAGAGGAGCTACAGAAATAACCTTGATTTTGCCAGTCTGTCGCTCGAGAGGAACTGCAATAGTATTGCAAACTACCACTTCTTCAATCTGGGAGTTTTCCAAACGCTCATAAGCAGGACCAGAAAATACAGGATGGCTTGCACATACAAAGACACGCTCTGCACCCTTTTCCTTCAAAGTTGCTACTGCAGCACAGAGGGTACCAGCCGTATCAATAATATCGTCGTTAACGATACAAATCTTTCCTTTTACATCACCAATAAGAGCAGTGATTTCTGCCTTATTGTGACCAGGACGGCCCTTATGCATGATTGCCAAATCTGCATGTAACATATCGCAAAGTTTCTTGGCAGCCTTTGCGCGACCAACATCAGGGCTTACCACACAAAGCTTTTCTGGATCAAGATCCTTCTTCCTGAAGTAATCAGCAAAAATAGGAAGAGCCGTTAGGTGATCTACCGGCTTATCAAAAAAGCCCTGGATCTGTCCCTGGTGCAAATCGATAGTAATCATACGATCGATACCCGACACGGTCATTAAATTTGCAACAAGCTTTGCCGTAATAGGTTCACGAGCTGCAGCCTTACGATCTTGGCGAGCATACCCATAGCAAGGAACTACCGCGTTTACCGTACGAGCAGAAGCACGCTTTGCAGCATCTGCCATAATTAGAAGCTCCATCAATGCCTCATTGACATTAGGAGTAGAGGTAGATTGAACAATAAAGACGTCTGCGCCGCGAACACTTTCCAAGTAACGCGCGTAAATTTCGCCGTTTGAAAACTTTTCAAGCTTTACATTACCAAGAGTAGTTCCTAATTTTGTCGCAATTTCCTCAGCAAGCTCGGGGGCGGTTGAACCCGCGAAGATCGCCATGGTTTTCGTCATATTACTCATTTGCTCTTTTTCCTTTCGTTCCAATGCTCGATCTCCGTCTGACGGGCGCGCCCTAAGCCAAGAGCTCCCGCAGAAACGTCCTTTGTAATTACCGAACCCGCACCAATGAGCGAGTTTTCACCAAGATTAACCGGAGCAACCATCATGACATCACTGCCCACGAAGCAATTATCGCCAATAGTAGTAGGCCATTTCTTTTCGCCGTCATAGTTGCAAGTGATGCTGCCCGCGCCAATGTTGACATTACTGCCAAGCGTCGCATCTCCGATATACGATAAATGAGGAACCTTAGAACCTGGTCCAATAGTGGATTTTTTGATTTCTACATGGGTACCTGCTTTGGCATGCTCGCACAGATAAGTACCCGGACGAAGATAGGCGCGCGGACCACAGGTAACACCTTGTTCCATGGTGGTTTCGATACCTACCGTTTCCTCTACAACACAGTCCTTGCCTACCACTACATCGGTAAGGCGAGTGCTAGGGCCAATTACGCTCCCTGTTGCAATTGAAGTAGCACCCAGCAAAAACGTCATAGGAAGAAGTTCTACGTCCTGTTCAATTGAAACGTCAGGACCAATCCATGTGGTAGAGGGATCCATCATGGTAACGCCAGCCGCCATATGAGCTTCATTGATGCGCTGCTGCAAAATACGGGTAGCTTGCGCAAGCTGAATGCGCGAATTAACCCCTAAGCATTCCGTTGGATCTTCGGCCTTGAAGGCAAGAACGCGTTGACCGCGTTTACGAGCGATTCCTAATACATCAGTGAGGTAATATTCGCCCTGCGCGTTATCGGTTGAAACTTCTTCAAGCGCTGAAAACAAAAGTTCAATATCGAAGCAATAAAACCCAGAATTACATTCTGTTATAGCAGCCTGTTCTGGTGTGCAGTCTTTTTGCTCGACGATTTCAACCACATCGCCCGCATCGTCGCGAACAATGCGCCCATATCCAAAGGGATCCGATGCTTCCATGGTAAGAACTACCACTGCTGCATTGTTTTCCTCGCGCGTGCGAACAAGATCCTCAATCGTGGAAGGACGAACGAGAGGAGAATCCCCCGTAAGAACGACCAAGGAGCCGCTTTTTCCTGCAAGCGCCTCACGGGCAACCAATACCGCGTGAGCCGTACCAAGTTGCTCTTCCTGTACCACCATAGTAGTGTCAGACAAAAGAGGTTCGACCTGATCGCGACCGTGTCCTACGATGCTTACCACCGAATCAATACCCGCCGAATGTGCTGCATCAACAACCCAACGAACAAGAGGTTTTCCTAGAATCTCATGAGCAACTTTGGGTTTCGACGATTTCATGCGAGTGCCTGCACCCGCTGCAAGAATAAGTGCTGAAGCTTGCAAATGAACGCCTTCCCTTCATAAAGCGATACTTCATACATCGATCCACTAAAGCAACCCGCAAACTATTTGCAAAAGTATTTGCAAAAGTGCCCGTCTTGGACACTTGGCTACCTTTTGTCGATGCGTTCCACAGTATAACAGTCCTTAAGCCTTGATGTGCGATACCAACAAACAAAAACCCCTTCACTTTGAAGGGGTTTAAGACTACTTATGATTGCTGTTCAAGCACGAGCAAAGCACTACAGAGCGCATCAAGCAAAACGATTGCATAATGCTGGGCAGAACGAGCTGCTCCTGCATCCTCCCATCCTTCGTTCGAAAGCCGAACGGCAATGCGACGATCATGATGCTCTGTTGCCTGGATCGCTTGAGCAATGCGTACACCCAAGCTGTCCTCATCTTCAAATTCAACTACGGGGATAACCGACGCGGGCTTTTCTTCCCCGACAAGGATTTGTACAAAAAGCGTGCTTCCCTCGGGAGGAACCAACAGAGAATCTGCACTCATTACCTTTGAAGTGGGATTTGTTGCAAGGGCAAGATTGGACATACGAGCAGCAACTGAACGAGTAAATTCATTGACTCCATAAAGACAAATAAACGTCGACTCCAAAACATCTGCTGCGCGTGCAAAACCGAGATGCGGCATTGCCGTAAACGAATCTTTTCCCTTCCAAGAATGCTGTAAGTGATTAAGCGCACGAAACGTAAAAGCACCTACAATGCCATCGGAAGGCAGACCCATGTTGAGCTGAAAGCGACGAACTGCATCTTCAGTGTGCGCGCCAAAAATGCCGTCTTTTTCACCACACGAAAACCCTAAAGCAGACAATGCCTCCTGAAGAGTACGCACATCGCGACCATGGAAGAATGGAACGCGCAAAAAGAGATTACGATCGCCCAACTCAAATGATTCATCAACGAGCTTGTTCCATACAAGTTCGTCTACTTCTTGTCTGGGATCAATACCACAGGCAACACAAAGCTGTGCCACTGCGTTGGCTGTTTTCGCATCAAAGGTTCCTGTAATTGCTTCTTCAGCTAAATAGCCTGCCGTAACTAGTCTTCTCTGAACGTCTAAAACGGCAGCTCCAGAATCATTCCTACGAATTGGATCCATATATCACCACTACTTCAAACGATCAACAAACCAATTTGCCATAGAGACAAGCAAATCACGCGCAGGAGACGCAGGGAGAAGCGCCACCAAACGCTCTTGCGCATTCGCGGTGAGACGCTCTGCATAGGAGCGCGCATAATCGATGCTTCCCGACTCACGCATGATTTCAACTGCTTCCTCTAAAATAGCAGGATCGGTTTCCTTTGAAGAAAGAATTTCAATTAAACGATCGCGTTTAGGCGAATGTTGAAGCGCATGTACCACCACAAGAGTACGTTTACCCTCGGTGATATCGCTACGAAAATCTTTTTCTTTAGCTTCTTTAGTGCCTACCAGATTTAACAAGTCGTCCTGAATCTGGAAAGCTAAACCTGTATCAAGTCCATAAGAGCGAAGACCTTCAATTTGCTCTTCGCTGCCGCCTCCTACTAGTGCACCGACCGCGAGAGGAACCGCGCCAGAATAATGCGCAGTTTTATGAATAGCCATAGCAAGGTAGTCTTCAGGCGTAATGTCATAACGGCTATCGCGCGCCCAACCGATATCGAGCGCCTGGCCCTCAACCGTATTTTGAGCCATGGATACCAACTCTATTGCCACGCGCACCTTCAAGGAATCTTCCAATTGAGGATCACGCATAACAATACCGTTGACAATAGAAAGGGCAAGATCGCCTGCGTTGATAGCCAGACCAATGCCTTCGGTAAGATGCATGCAAGGCTCACCACGACGCAGTGAAGCATCATCGGCAATATCATCATGAATGAGTGCCGCTGTATGAAAGTGCTCGATCGCTGCCGCCGAGGAAAAAGCACGAGAAGGAACGCCACCTACCGCTGCACACGCTGCAACACAAATCAAAGGACGATGACGCTTTCCTCCGTTTTCACTATATTTACGCAAGGGAGCATACAGATAAGTTTCCATATCAGGATGCGAGCCAGAAGGAATATAGTGATTGATAATATCGCCCGCTTTTTGAGCATAGCGGTTTAAATACAATTCAAAAAGTTTAGGAGAATCTGCTTGCGCATCCACTTCATGAGTGAGCGCTTCAAAATCTTCAAAATTAATAGTTGAAACGTTTTGAGCTTCCACAAAAGAGGAAATATCTGACATATCAAACGCTTTCCATGAGAAAAGTACTTATACCTTATTTCGCATGACAAAGCTCAGCAAGTTGGAGGATAAGCCTGTTATGCAGCTCGCTAACATGAAGAGAACTGGTAGGAGCGGTGGGACTCGAACCCACAAGCCCGAAGGCGGCGGATTTTAAGTCCGCTGCGTATGCCAATTCCGCCACGCTCCCATGATTCCTTCGTAACGAACGCCTATTATCATAGCAAAAATAATAATTTGCAAGGCTTTAACGCCGAAGTTGTAAGAAAGTCTTAGTTTCTTACGGGCGAAAATCTTGTTCTGTGAGAAGAACTCCTTGTAATATATCAGATTCACTCACCGTAAATGAAGAACAATTTGCCAAAGTTAGAACTTCAAGCAAAATTGCCAGGCCCGCCACAATAACGCTTGCACGAGCGGGTTCTAATCCTACCACGCCTTTTCGTTGTTCTAAAGACATTGAGCAAAGATTATTAAAAATTCGTTCAAGAGTTTCACGCGGCACCACCGTATTATGCACCTGAGATGAATCATATACTTCCATACGTTTTTCAATAGAAACAACGCTGGTAGCTGTTCCAGCAACTGCAATAATGCGATCTATGGCGTATCCCCTTTGAGCCGCCTTGACAAAGTACGATTTCATCTGATCATGAACAAATGATCGAAGCTGATTACACTCTTCCTCACGGGGAGGATCGCTTGCTAAAAATCGCTCAGTCATTCGGCGGCATCCAATATTAAACGAATGCGAAGTAAGAGGATCTTGTCCCCCTATTCCAAAAACAAGCTCCGTGGAACCGCCCCCAATATCTGCAACAAGCAAGTGTTCGCCTTCATGCCCCTGCGCAGCGCCCCTAAAAGAAAGCGCCGCTTCACGAGTTCCTTCTATAATCGAAAGGTTCACACCTAGCTCTTTAAGGCGTTCAACCAACAGCGCAGAATTCTGAGCATCTCGAGCTGCGCTAGTAGCAACAGCCCTAATTGGGATTTCGGGAAATTCTTCAGTCTTAAAAGAATTAACCACTGAAACATAGTGGGCGATCTGCTGCACCACTCGTTCGATTGCTTCATCTTGAAGAAGATGAGTTTTATCTACCCCAACTCCAAGATTCGTTATGGCAACGCAGCGCTTTAGCTCTTCACAATCGTTTTGAAAAACATCAGCAACAAGCAAACGACAAGTAACGGTGCCAATATCTAACGATGCAAGCCGCTTTGGTTTTTTAGGCGACAAATCGCATTCGATCGCCGCTCTCTGATCGTTTCTATTGTCCATAACCAAAAAACACATCCAAAACGCCCGAATACCAGGTATCAGGAGCAGGTATGTCCTCATTGAGGGGAGAATGCGTCGTGCTGGATTGTGTTGAGCCATCAACAGACGATTCAACACCCTCGACCGTAACCATATGCTCATCCTGGCGAATCCAGCCCAGTTCTGAGCGAGCATATTCTTCTAAGCCTTCATCGGTATTCAAATAATCAATCTGAGATTGCATCTGCGTGTTGTAATCAGTAAGCGCCTGATATTGCGCCTCTAGCTGCTGGAGTTGTCTTGTTTCGTTGTAGTAATTCTGACATGAGGGATACAACATAAATACCGTAAACACCACCGCTGCAAGCGCCACGATACCACGCGTTGCTGCCACCGAGAGCGACTTGCCGCCTCCACCAAAGGGAAGCGCGAAGCCAAAACCACCAAATCCGCTCTTTTTACCCTCGTTGTTTTGCATACGAGCGGATTTGCGATGGGTAGCACCCATACGCATTTCATACACCGCAGCCCTGCTAGCCTGCGCCTGTTCCGCATCAGCTTGTGCCTTACGCTCACGCGCCCCTATAGTTTGATCGAACTGGCGTTCTGCTTTTGCAGAGCGAAAGCGCTTTTGCAATCCGCTGAAAAGACCCTCTTTTTCTGGAGTTCTTCCCTGATGCATGGCGCGAGAGTTTTGTCGCGCATCATGAGAAGCATAGCGAGAGGACCGTGAACTCGTTGTCTGATTTCGAGAATCATGTCTGACAACATCACTCGAAGCAACACCCTTATGGGGATATCGAGATGCTACGCCCTGAACTCCCGTTGCTGAAGTACTACGAAAACCCGTTGATGAAGCTACTGACGCACCTCGAAAATCCGTTGCAGGAGCACTGCGAAACCCGGAATTAAAACCGCGATAGTCGGCAGCAATACCCGAAGTAAAATCGTCGGAAGCAAAGCGGGAAGATTGATAAGTATGCCCTCCGCTACCACGAAGGTTAGCACCACTACGAGAAAAGGAAGAATCGGCCTGATAGGCATGCCTAGCGCGAGAAGTCCGCTTAGATGAAACGGTACGCGGCGCGGAAGCCCCACGGGCTTTGACCTCGTTAAAAGAGAGAATGTTCGCATTTTGCGTCACGAAAATAGCCCCTCGAGCATCGTAGTGTGTTTAAGTAGTGCGATTAATGCTTTAGTCATCACACTATAGCACGCCCAAGACATCAACTTCGCACTAAACAACAAAAAGTTCATGATGATTGAAATAAAAAATGCTGCCCGAGTAATTTGAACAGCATTTTTAGTAATTATCCAGCTATTTTAGTCTGGGCTTAGTTTTCTAAAACTATTCTTCTTCCAGCGCTTCTGCGATTTCGTCAGTAATATCCATGGTGTGATAAACGTTCTGAAGATCTTCAAGCTCTTCAAGCTTGTCGACCAAACGCATAACCTTTTTAGCATCAGCAACAGAAACCTCTGCAGGAGTGGTAGGCTCCATGATGAACTCAGCACCCTTTACTTCAATGCCCTGCTCGGTAAGACCATTCTTAACAGACATCAAATCAGTAGGCGCGGTATAGACAATCCACTCATCGCCCGCATCCTCATAATCGCTGCCACCAGCTTCAGCAACAGCCATCATGAATTCATCTTCATCAACCGCATTTTCTTTATCGGCAACTTTTTTCTCTTCAGACTTGATTACTTTTTCAACCAAGATCTGACCTTTGCGCTCAAACTGGAAAGCAACGGAACCCGAAGTACCCAAGTTGCCGCCATGGTGATTAAACGCAGCACGAACATCAGCAGCGGTACGGTTACGATTGTCGGTCAATGCTTCGCAATAGATTGCAACACCACAAGGACCGTAGCCCTCGTATACAACCGTTTCGTAATTAGCCGCATCTTTTCCAGAACCAAAAGCTTTATCGATAGCAGTCTTGATTTTATCCTTTGGCAGAGAATAGCTTTTTGCCTTATCGATTGCGGCCGCCAAAGAAGCATTGTTATCAGGGTTAGGGTCGCCGCCCTCCTTTGCAGCTACCGTAATATTACGGGAGAGCTTGGAAAACAGAGCGGAGCGCTTAGCGTCCTGAGCTGCTTTACGATGTTTGGTGGTTGCCCATTTTGAATGCCCTGACATATATGCACCTTTCGACTCATTGTCACATTCGGTTATCTTCCGACCGAATATATTAGCACATACGCACGCATGATGCAGAAAATGCAGGTCGCCACGAAAAGAGCATAAACCATTTAAAAGAATCGTTTAATGTATTGCTGCATCAAAGATGGTGCACTATTACAATTTGCTTATGATTATCTCTCTTCAAGAACATATCAATGATCCTATACTGCGCGTTTTTTCACGCATGACCGATTCGGAGCTTCGAGATCCAAAGCAACTGATTGGACTGAGTCGCGCAACCGGCATCCAGTTCAACAACGAAGGTATTTTTATCGCAGAATCGAGTAATGTCATACAGCGCGCACTCAATGCAGGGTTAAAACCCTTTGCTCTGATCAGCGAAAAACGCTGGCTTGATCCACATCGAGATCTTTTTGATCGTATAGAACATCTGGAATTATCCCTGGAAAGCCCTATCCCCCAATACCTTGGGAGCCATGCTGAAATTGAAAACCTCACCGGTTTTAAACGTACCGTAGGTCCCATCGCTGCTTTTCATCGACCAACGCTTCCTTTGTTAAGCGACATTCTTAAAGAGGCGCGCCGTATTGCTATTTTGGAAGATATTACTAACTTCACTAATATCGGTGCCATCTTTCGCAGTGCAGCAGCTCTTGGAATTGATGCGGTACTCGTAACACCTGGCTGTCATGATCCGTTTTACCGCCGCGCTGCTCGCGTTTCAATGGGATGTGTATTTCAAGTTCCTTGGACCCGAATCCCCCAGATTCAAGAGGCTAAAAGATTAGACAGCAGCCCCGATTTCAAGCCTGATTCCAAGCCTGATTTCAGGCTCGATTCAAATTTTTGGCCTGATTCAAATTCCAAACCTACGTTTGATTCTAATACCTGGACACAAGTTGGAATACCGCAGCTTCATGCCTTTGGTTTTCGTGTTGCCGCCCTTGCCCTATGCGAGGATTCCCTCTCCCTTAAAGACCCCCGTATTGCACAAGCAGAAAAGCTTGCCCTTGTTTTAGGTACCGAAGGAGATGGACTTGCTCAAAACACCATTGCAACGTGCGACTACACCGTGCGAATACCAATGGCGCACGGTGTAGATTCACTCAATGTTGCTGCAGCAAGCGCTGTTGCTTTTTGGGAAACGTGTGGACAATACCAATAGATCAACAAATCGTAATAGATAAACACATAGCACCTTATACTGGCTCAATTTCTCCCGATAAGATGCGCTGGTAGTCCTCGTAGTTTTTACGTAGCAAATTTGGCACATCAAGGCCATAAGGACAACGATCCTTGCATGCCTCGCATTCAGTACAATCCTCAATTCGTGCCATATTCTCTTGCCATTCCTCAGAAAGCCATGCAGAAGAAGGTGCACGACGAATCATTAACGACATACGAGCACAGTTATTAATAGGAATATCCGCCGCACAAGGTAAGCAGTAGCCACAACCACGACAAAATTCCCCTTGAAGCTCCGCGCGCTCCTGATCAAAAAACTCTTGAATTTCTGGAGTAATAGAAGGAGTGTTCTCCATATAGGACAGCCATTCATCCAGTTCTGCCATGCGCTGAATTCCCCAGATAGGTACCACATTATCAAACTGGGTCATATACGCCATCGCTGCCTGAGAGTTGGTGATAAGACCACCTGCTAAACCCTTCATCGCGATGAATCCTACGTTGTGCTTTTCGCACGTCTTCACCAATTCAACCTCGCGATCAGTTGCCAAATAGCTCAAAGGGAATTGGAGCGTTTCGTAAAGCCCTGATTCGGCAATTTCCTCAGCAACAGCAATCAGATGAGCAGTGATGCCAATATGACGAATTTTGCCTTGGCGCTTTGCTTCTTCCAGGCATTCATACATGCCCGTTCCATCTCCTGAGCGATAACATTGCGGCACACAGTGAAGCTGATAGATATCGAGATAATCTGTTCCGAGCGTGGATAACGAAGTCTCCAAGTCTTTCCAGAATGCCTCTGGAGTACGCGCCATGGTTTTAGAAGCAATAAACACTTTTTCGCGCATACCCTTAAAAGCTATTCCCACACGTTCCTCACTGTTTGAATAGGCGCGTGCAGTGTCGAAAAATACCATTCCACCCTCGTAGGCTTTCCGCAAAAGCGCTACGGCGTCCTCTTCGCTGCAACGCTGCAAAGGCAATGCACCAAAAGCATTTTGAGGAGTGGAAATACCAGTATTTCCCAAAGTAATTGTTTTCATTCACGGGCTCTTTCTCGCGCAATTGATTACAAAATCAAAACCACCTAATAATCTAGCAAATCTGAACAGGCAAAATCTAGCTTTGAGCAATGTGCTTACCCGATAGGCACAATACAAAGGGTGTGATGTATAAGTATTACCAATTAGCCAAACCATCTCATTTGAGCTATAAAGGAAATTTGCGGTGTACATTCGATGTTTTCCTCATTGTATGATACCGACACTACTCATATTTTTATTTTGTAATACGGAAAGGTTCTCATGACGAAATTTAGCCACGTAATCGTGCGCCGTCCCGGTAAATCCCTTTGCGACGGCATTACGAGCGCTCCCGAACTCGGTCAGCCTATTTATGAACGTGCCCTTGAAGAGCACCGCGATTATGTTCACGCTCTCGAACAGTGCGGCGTAGACGTAACCATTCTTCCTGCCTTGGAAGAATATCCTGATTCTTGCTTTGTGGAAGACCCTGCAGTTATTACCCGCATGGGTGCAATCATCACTAATCCGGGCGCTGAAAGTCGCAACGGTGAAAAGAACGAAATCGAACCAGTTATCCGTCGCTTCTTTGACGAGGACCACATCAAGCACATCACTGCTCCTGGTACCCTTGAGGGCGGCGACGTAATGATGGTTGGCGATCACTTCTACGTAGGCCGTTCAGCACGTACGAACGAAGAAGGAATTCGTCAGTTTATTGAGATCCTTGAAGGTTGGGGTCTCAAGGGATCCGAAGTACCTCTGGAGAAAGTTTTGCACTTAAAGACAGGGGTAAACTACCTGGAAAACAACAACATGTTGGTATCGGGAGAATTTATTGATAAGCCAGAATTCGCTCAGTACAACAAGGTAGTTGTTCCTGAAGAAGAAGCTTATGGCGCAAACTGCATTTGGGTAAACGATACCGTCATCGTAGCTGAAGGCTACCCAAGCGTATTAAAAGCAGTACGAGATTTAGGCTACAAGACCCTCGTGGTAGATACCTCCGAATATCGCAAGATTGACGGCGGTCTTTCCTGCTTGAGCTTGCGATTCTAACGCTTCTCGAACGATTCTCGAATTCTTGAACGCCCAAGGTTTTTGTACGTTCAAATTTAAAAGGCGCACTGGATTTCCAAATAGTATCTGGTGCACCTTTCTCTACAAAATAAGGTACCTTGAATAAAAATCGTATCTAGATTTCGGCCTTAAGTAACTGGCTGTTTCATACCACCCCCCACCCTCGTTGCCTCTACCAAATTCATCTGTGATACACCTGGATAAATAGGAAGATTCAAGATGACACAAAGATGAAGGCAGGACACGCAAGGTGACAGGACACGCAAGGTGACAGGAAACGCAAGGTGGCAGAGCACACAAAAGCAAGAGCTCTTAAGAGCCCTAAAGCTGTTGAGCGGTTTAGCTGCTTTAAACCTCTCGGAAAAATGCTCTGGGTATTTGCGATGAAACGCCAGTTCGCCTCTGAAAGGATAGCGAATGTCAACTTCTGAAATATCATCTTCAGCTTCCGCCAAAGCTCCTGAACTCGCCGATTCTGAAAACGGCATTATCGACCCCAATGGTTTAAGTGTTTTTCGTCTTACTATGATGGTTATTACCGCTAGCGTTTGCGGCGGTATCTTTTCTCTCGCAGGCGACCTCGCTGCCGGTGGCGCCAATACCGCAGCTGTCTTGGTTTCCTGGGTTATTTGCTTTGTTGGAGTTCTTTCTCTTGCTTTAGTGTTCTACGGACTATCTCGTGTTCGCCCCAACTTAACAGGCGGTATTTATGCGTATGCCGCTGCCGCTTTTGGCAAGTTCGTAGGCTTTAATTCTGCTTGGGGCTACTGGATAAGTTCATGCTTAACCAATGCTGGCTACGCCATTATGCTCTTTAGCGCACTTGGCTATTTCTTCCCCGTCTTTGGAGCAGGCAATAATCTTCCCTCCCTGATTTGCGCTTCTATCTTTTTGTGGTTTATTGCGTTTTTGGTATCGCGTGGTGTCAAAGAAGCAACAGGTATCAATGTAGTTGTAACTATTGCAAAATTAGTTCCTCTTACGTTGTTTATTGTTTCTATTGCACTCTTAGGAAAATTTGATCCTGCCATTTTTATGGACAATTTCTGGGGTGAACCAGGTGGTCCCGACTTCTTTACCCAGATCACTTCTACTATGGTTGCCTTGGTATGGGTATTCGTAGGCATTGAGGGAGCTATCACCATTTCTGGTAGAGCCAAGTACGTCAAAGACGTAGGTCGTGCTACGATTTATGGCTTTGCTTCAGTATTCGTGCTGTATTTAATTATTTCTCTGCTTTCCATGGGTATTATGCCTCGTGCAGAAATGGCAGAGCTTGCTACCCCTTCTATGGCTGGCATTTTAGAAGTTGCCATTGGTCCTGTTGGCGCCATTATTGTCAATCTTGGCGTAGTACTTTCACTCGTTGGCGCTATGCTCGGCTATGTCATTATCGCCTCCGAAACCCCTTTCCAAGCGGCACGATGGGGTGCATTCCCTCGCGTTTTTGCGCGTGTGAATAAACATGGTGCGCCTATTGTGACTATTGTTACAAGCGTTGCTATTATTCAGCTGTTTTTGGTTTTGTCCGCCGCCGCTGAAAGCACCTATCAGTTCTTCTACGCTTGCGCTGTATCTATGATTTTGATTGCGTATGTATCATCAGCTTTGTATTACGCAATTATTTCCTGGAAAAACGAGCGGATGGATGCTCCAGGGGCTCCAAAGCTCTGGATTGCACGATTGGTTGGCACCGTTTGCGTGATATACACCGTTTTCTTGGTATGGTCATGTGGTTTACAGGGCGTCATGATTATTTCGATTCTGTTAGCCCCGGGTATTCTTATATTCGCCATCAGCCGACACGAACATGGCGAGCGCATTTTCCCACAATGGCGCGATCGCATTATCGTAGTTATCATTCTAGGTTTTGCGCTGCTTTCGCTTTATCTGCACTTCTCGGGAATTTGGCCTATCGTTTAGCACAGCTAGAAACGCACTTTTACACGCTTTTTAGCCTTTTTCAGGTTGCGATAGCAACGTCTCACAGTTGACGTAAAGTTTGCCCTGAGCTTTCCCCTTATCAAATCTTGAGGCAAATGCGTCAGAAAAAAGTTATAGGGCAAAAAGAAGCCCACCAAGTGATACTTTGAACACCTGGTGGGCTTTATTATTTTCTTCCATGCACAAAGCTTTACGCGCCAAGCTCCGCTTCAATAACATCGGCAATTTTCGCAGCAACCTCATGAGCCTGATCGTGCGTGGGTGCCTCTACCATAACGCGCACCAGAGGCTCGGTTCCACTAGGACGAACGAGAATACGTCCGCTCGATCCTAACTCGGCAGCGCCCTCCTCAATTGCTTTTGCCACCACTTCATTATTGGTAACCGCATGTTTATCAGTAACGCAAACATTTATGAGCTCCTGAGGGAAACGCTGCATAACACTTGCGACCTCAGAAACCGCAGCCCCTTTCCTTAAGCATGCAGATAGGAACTGACATGCCGTAATAAGGCCATCTCCTGTTGAGTTGTGCTTCAGGAAGATCATATGGCCGCTCTGTTCGCCGCCGAGCACAAAACCACCTTCGCGCAGCTGCTGCAATACATAACGATCGCCTACCTGAGTTTGAATAACTTCAATGCCTGCAGCTTCCATAGCCTTCACAAAGCCTAAATTGCACATAACGGTTGAAACGACGGTGTTGCCAGGAAGTTCGCCGCGTTCTTTTAAGTCAATAGCGCAGACCGCTTCTACGACATCGCCATCGATTTCATTGCCAAGCTCATCAACGAACATAACGCGATCAGCATCGCCATCATGCGCAATACCGATATTGGCGTGTGTTGCTGCCATAAGGTTTTTTAAAGGCTCGAGATGAGTTGAACCGCATTCTACGTTGATGTCGGTACCAGTAAAATCGTCGTTTATTACTACAACTTCGGCACCTAATTCTTCCAACGCATGCGCGGTGGTAAGCGATGCAGCACCGTGACCAGTATCGAGAGCAACCTTTAAGCCCTCAAATGAAAGTCCCTCGCCACGAACTAACGACACCGCATGATTGATGTACAACTCGCATGCATTTTCTACTGGAACAATAACGCCCACTTCGTCACCTGCGGGCAGCTGATCGATGGGAGTTCCACCCGCCTCAACAAAGGTTTCAAGAGAAGCTTCCACTTCGTCGGGCAGTTTAAAGCCTTGTCCATCGAAAAATTTAATGCCGTTGTACTCTGGAGGATTATGGGAGGCAGAAATAACCACGCCACCATCTGCGTATAATTCGCGCGTTAAGAACGCAACACCAGGCGTTGGGATAATGCCCGCCGCTAACACAGTTCCCCCGCGGCTCATAATACCCGCGTTGAGAGCGCATTCCAGCATGTCGCCGGAAAGACGTGTATCTTTACCAACAACAATGGTCTTTCCTAGGAATTCAACTGCTGCTTGACCAAGCTTAAAAGCGATATCACACGTCAGTTCAGTATTGGCGACACCTCGAGCGCCGTCAGTTCCAAATAATTTTGCCATTGTTGTCCCCTATTCTTCGTGGTGTCCGCGATTAATGTGTTCGGGCTTCAAAAGCACCACGCCTTGACGTAACGAAATTTCATCCTCAGTCATACGCGAATTCATTTCTGCGGCGAATTCATCAAGCGAAATGCCACAGCGCTCCAAAAGCACCATCAGGTGATACACCACATCTCCCGCCTCGTAACGGAGGTGATCCACTTCTGCACTACGGAGTTTCTCATCCACGGCGTCAGGCTTTGCCGCCGCGACAGCGTCTAAAGCAGCAATGTCTTTTGCTGCCAATGTAGTTTCATGAGCTTCTTCTACAAGCTTCTTCAACAACTTGTCTAAATCGCCCATCAAAAGGCGATAGGTATAGCTTTTTTCACCTGCATCGCGACGCTCATGGATGGTGTGAGCAAGCGATTCCAAAGCCGCACCAATTTGGCTTTCTGGCTGCGGGCGATCATCGGACAAATAGGTTTTCATACGGTTAATCCCTCTCGATTTTCACATACCCTACTAGGATACCTCACCTGCTAGGGATAGGGAAATTATCGGTACAAATGATAAAGTTGCGGTAATTAATACCAAACAGATTTCGCTGTGTATTCCGCCGCAGATTTTGCCGCGCATTCCGCACGAACTTCGCCGCATGTTCTAGCGCATTTTCAGTCACGGACTTCGCCGCAAACTCAGCCGCAAATCTTGTCACATTTTCTGACACATTTTCAGACGCATTGTTAGAGCTGCGCCATAATGCGGTTACGTGAAGCAGTTACCTCTGCTAAGGCACGCTCAATATCAATTGTGGTATACATGCCATCTTTATAGAGCACTTTGCCATCAACCATAGTGAGAACCACGTCACTACCCTGCACTGAGTAAACCAGAGCACCTGTTAAATCGTCGCAAGGAACCATCCAAGGAGTATCTGATGCAAGCACTACCAAATCCGCCCGATTGCCAACTTTCACATCGCCACAATCTTCACGACCTTGAGATAGTGCACCGTTGCGGGTTGCAATCTGTATGATTTCCGAAGAGGTTAGACCTAATGGCGTATGGTTATGCGCCCGCTCCATAAGGGCGAGCAAATACATATCCCTAAACATGTTGTGTGCATTATTACTTGCAACACCATCGGTCCCAAGCGCCACCGTTATGCCTGCTTCCAGCATTGCCCTTACCTGAGCAATTCCACTTCCCAGCTTGGCGTTTGATGCAGGACATGTTGCAACAAATACCTTCTTTTCTGCTAGAATTCGTCGATCATTTTCGGTCAACCAAACGCAATGAGCTGCAGTAGCGGGAACGTCAAACAGCCCACAATCAGCCAAATACTCCACGGGCGTTTTCCCAGCATGACGTTCCTTGCAACCCTCCACCTCAGAAGCCGTTTCCGCAACATGAACCTGCATACGAACTCCCGCTTGTTCTGCCGCTTGAGCGAGTCCTTCTACGACCTTTTCTGTAGAGGTATATTCTGCATGCAAGTTAAAATCAATGAGAAGTCTTCCCTCTCCTGCGCCGTGATATTCCTTAAAGAGCTCCTCATTTTTTGCAGCTTCAGGGATTTGATCGTACGAAATGTCTGGGTCAAAATCGAGAACACTATGGCCTAAGTTGCATTTGATACCTGATTCAATAATCGCCTTCGCGCGAGCTTCCGAATGGTAGTACATGTCGGTACAGGAAACCACTCCGAATCGAATCATCTCCGCAAAGCCTGCTAACGTCGCATAATACGAATCTTTGTCGGTCATCAATGCCTCAAAGGGAAAAATTGCATCATTGAGCCATTTATCCAAAGGAAGGTTTTCGCCCAAACCACGAAGTAAAGTCATTGGTACATGAGAGTGCGCATTATAAAGGCCCGGCATGAGGATTTTGCCTCTGCCATCATAGGTTTCCTCGTAAGAGCGCGCAGAAGCTGAAAGATCCGATAGCCCGTCCGACGGACCGTTCGATAGCCCGTCGGGAAGATCATTCGTCAGACCGTCCGACGGACCGTTTGTTAGACCATCCAATGGATCGTCCGATGGACCATCTTGGCTTGCAAGGGGATCCAACTCTCCAACATAGTCGATAACTCCATCACGCACACCCACGTACGCGTGAGGCGCATGCACCCCATTCGCGTCGATAAGATTTATGTCCTTAAATAAAGTTGATGGCATGCTCTACTCCCCTTTGCCACACTCTGTCATTTACTATCTGTATTCTATACTTTGTTTTTCGTGCTCTCTGCGCACCCCTATACAAAAGTGCCCTTCCGATAAAGAAGGGCACTTTAGTTTGATATGTTTTGCGCTTAAGCAGGAATTTGCAACTACTGCTCATTCTCGGCATCAGAAGAAGCCTCTTCTTCCGATCCCGTCAGATTAAAACCCAAGTCAGCAGAGCCCAGCAAGGCATCAAGCTCTTCTAAGTTGCGCTGATAAGAACGCGGTGGAAGTGCTTCACCAAGCATGTCCTCCCCCTCAGTGTTGAAGGTAGCAGGATGATCGCCGCCAATCAGCACCGTATCATCAGGTGAGAACACCATATCGAGCAACTGACTCATATCGTCACGAGAAGCAGTCAGGTCATCTTCAATCACATGAGACAGACCATGCGCCTCAAGACCAGCCTTTAATTCCTCGATAGCCTTGGTGCCAATACCTTCGATACGCAAAAGCTCATCTTCAGTATGTCCTACCAAGTCAGCAACCGTTTCAATGCCAGCCTCGGAGAACTTGTTAGCCCAACGCTGAGAAACACCCAAGTCATCATAAATGTAGAGACGAGCATCCTCATCGGAAAGGTTGCTATTGCGATAACCACCCGCGATAGAAGCAAAGTAGCTCGCATAATCAGAACCTGATCCCAAGTAGCCCTCATCCAACGACCAATCCTGAGGCTGAGGCAACAGGTCCTCAATCTCACGCAGAGCCTCTGGAGCAGAATCGGGTAAGCGATCTCCGTCCATCTTATCCACAGGAACACCCTTATAGGTAAGTCCCACGTCATGGTAGCGCTTAAGACCCGTGCCAGCAGGAATTGGCTTACCGATGATAACGTTTTCTTTTAAGCCCTGAAGCGTATCAACCTTGCCCTCAATTGCAGCGTCAGTCAGAACCTTGGTGGTTTCCTGGAAGGATGCTGCAGACAAGAACGAATCGGTTGCCAAGGAAGCCTTAGTAATACCCAAGAGCAAAGGCTGACCCACAGGAGGATTCTTGCCTTCCAGTACCAGATCGTTTGCAACCTTTTCGAACTCGAAACGGTTAACCTGGCGTCCTGGCAAGTAATCGGAATCGCCCGGATCAATAACGGCAACCTTACGAAGCATCTGACGAGCAATAACTTCGATGTGCTTGTCGTTAATATCTACACCCTGGGATACGTATACGTCCTGTACCTGGTTAACGATGTAACGAAGCGTAGTGTTTGGATCGGTCAAACGCAGCAAATCGTGTGGGTTAACAGAACCCTTGGTCAGCTGCTGGCCAACCTCAACTTCGCAGCCATCGGTAACACCGGGGAACATTTGAGCACGAGCCGAAACCACGTATTCGCGAATGTTGCCTTCCTGGTCATGGATGGTCAACGTCTTGCTATTCTTGTCACCCACAATCTGTAAGGTGCCAGCAATTTCCGCCAAAACAGCCTGACCCTTAGGCTTACGTGCTTCAAAGAGCTCGGTTACACGAGGCAGACCGTGAGTGATGTCTTCACCTGCAACACCGCCGGAGTGGAACGTACGCATCGTCAGCTGAGTACCAGGCTCGCCAATGGACTGGGCGGCAATAATACCAGCTGCCGTGCCGATGTTTACCGGACGTGACGTTGCCAAGTCCCAACCGTAGCACTTCTGGCAAATACCGTGCTCAGCATGGCAGGTCATAACAGCACGATGCTTAATCTTGCGAACACCCGCATCGTAGAGACGCTGAAGTTCAGCAACGGAGGAAGGATATTCGCCAGCCTCCATGATGATTTCGCCCGTCTCTTCGCTTACTGCAGGCTCAGCCAAGCAACGACCTACCAAGGAATCGTCGATTTCGCCCTTTGCGTTGATAAGAGCGCATTCAACACCGTCATTCGTGCCGCAGTCGAGTTCGCGAATGATAACGTCCTGTGCAACGTCAACCAAACGACGAGTAAGGTAACCAGAGTCAGCCGTACGGAGTGCCGTGTCAGCAAGACCCTTACGAGCACCGTGCGTAGAAATGAAGTATTCCAGTACGGAGAGGCCTTCACGGAAGTTTGCCTTAATAGGACGGTCAATAATTTCGCCCTTAGGGTCAGACATAAGGCCACGCATACCAGCAAGCTGACGAATCTGCTTGATGTTACCTCGAGCACCAGAGAATGCCATCATGTAAATGGGGTTGAACTTGTCGAAGTTCGCCGCCATAGCATCGCCAACTTCTTCGTTAGCAGCATTCCAGATGTCAACAACCTGCTTATGACGCTCCTCATCAGACATAAGACCCATTTCGTAGTCTTCGTCGATAGCAGCAACTTTTTCGTCTGCCTCTGCCAAGATTTCGCCCTTTTGAGGAGGAATCGTAGCGTCGTAAACAGAAACAGTTAAACCAGCGCGTGTTGCGTAGTGGAAACCAGCGCTCTTCAAACCGTCCAGGATGGGTTCCATCTCAGAGGTGGTGTAGCGATTGCAGCAATCCTCAACGAGGTGGCTGATCTCGCTCTTATTCATTTCAAAGTTCAAGTAAGGATAGTCGTCAGGCAAAACGGCATTGAAGGTAATACGACCAATGGTGGTCTCAATGCGCTCGCCCTTCTTATGCTCAACCATGTTGTCAAAAGAGGTTGCAACGATGGTGTCCTTAGTCAAACGAACCCAAATCTTTGCCTGCAGGTCAAGATCTGCGCGAGCATCGTAGGCGTTCATCGCATCGTTGAAGTCGATAAATGCACGACCCTCGCCAGGGAATCCGTCACGAGCAGCGGTCAAGTAATACAGACCGATGATCATGTCCTGAGTAGGTACCGTCAAAGGACGACCGTGAGCAGGAGATTTAATGTTGTTAGCAGAAAGCATCAAAACGCGAGCTTCAGCCTGAGCTTCGTTACCCAATGGCACATGAACTGCCATCTGGTCACCGTCGAAGTCAGCGTTAAATGCCGTACATACCAAGGGGTGCAGCTTAATTGCTTTACCTTCTACCAGTACTGGCTCGAATGCCTGAATGCCTAAACGGTGCAAGGTAGGTGCGCGGTTCAGGAGAACAGGATGCTCGGTAATAACCTGATCCAAAACGTCCCAAACATAGCTTGCGCCACGATCAACCGCACGCTTAGCAGCCTTAATGTTGGCAGCATACTCGAGCTCAACCAAACGTTTCATTACGAATGGCTTGAACAGTTCGAGTGCCATCTGAGAAGGCAAACCGCACTGATGCAGCTTCAAGGTAGGGCCAACAACGATTACCGAACGGCCAGAATAGTCAACACGCTTACCTAACAGGTTCTGACGAAAACGACCCTGCTTACCCTTGAGCATATCAGACAAGGACTTCAGAGGACGGTTACCAGGACCCGTTACCGGACGACCACGACGACCGTTGTCAAACAGAGAGTCTACCGCTTCCTGAAGCATGCGCTTTTCGTTGTTCACGATGATCTCAGGTGCACCAAGATCCAAGAGGCGCTTCAGACGGTTGTTACGGTTAATTACGCGACGATACAAATCGTTCAGGTCAGATGTTGCGAAACGACCACCATCGAGCTGAACCATAGGACGCAGATCTGGAGGAATAACAGGAATTACATCCAGAATCATGTCGCTTGGCTTGTTGGAAGAATGCAAGAAAGCATCTACTACCTTCAAGCGCTTGATAGCCTTGGTGCGCTTCTGGCCCTTACCCGTTGCTACTACCTCACGCAATTCTTCAGCGGTAGCTTCCAAATCGATTGCATCAAGCAGATCGCGAATTGCTTCTGCACCCATACCACCCTTGAAGTAGTCAGAGTAGTTCAAGCGCATTTCACGATAGAGTGCTTCATCAGATACGAGCTGCTTTGGCTCAATCTTCAGGAATGCCTCCAGAGCTTCGGTGCGCAGTGCCTTGCGCTCGTTGAACTCCTCGTAGATGTCTGCAATTTCTTCTTCAACTTCTTCAGGAGTCATACGCTCGTCTTCGTCGATATCATCAACGAATTCGTCCTCTTCAGGAACATAGTCAACAGAAAGACGACGCGTTGCCTCGATAAGACGATCGCGTTCTGCATCCAATTCTTCCAAGTCTGCAGAAAGCTCGTCGCGGAGCTCTTCTACATCCTCTTCGCGAGCTTCTTTATCAACAGAAGTGATGATGGAAGATGCGAAATAAAGGACCTTCTCCAACTCCTTAGGAGGAATATCCAAAAGATAACCCAAACGAGAAGGGGAACCCTTGAAGTACCAAATATGGCTTACAGGAGCTGCAAGCTCAATGTGGCCCATGCGTTCACGGCGAACCTTAGAGCGGGTTACTTCAACACCGCAGCGTTCGCAGACAATACCCTTGAAGCGGATGCGCTTGTACTTACCGCAAGCGCACTCCCAGTCCTTCGTAGGGCCGAAAATCTTTTCGCAGAACAAGCCGTCCTTTTCAGGCTTGAGCGTACGATAGTTGATAGTTTCAGGCTTCTTGACCTCGCCACGAGACCAACCACGGATATCTTCCGCGCTCGCAAGAGAGATACGGATAGCGTCAAAGTTGTTTACATCAAATTCGCTCATTTACATCTCCTCTCCCTCACCGATAAGGTCATTTACTGAATTCTTTTCTGAGGTGCCGCCCATCAAATCGCCCAATTCAGCGGTGATAGAACCCAGCAAATCATCTTCGCTCATAGGCTTGTCTTCACTTGTGCGTGCGGTACCCAACATTTCAGGTGCTTCCTCTTCAGGCTCGTGAGTAACGTCGATGGTCTGGTGCTGATGACCTTCCAATTCAACGTTCAAGCACAAAGAGCGCATTTCTTTAATAAGAACCTTGAAGGATTCAGGAACCTCAGGTGCGGGGATGGACTCGCCCTTAACGATTGCCTCGTAAGCCTTAACACGGCCAGAGGTATCGTCGGACTTGATGGTCAAAATCTCCTGGAGAACATTTGATGCACCGTAGGAATACAGTGCCCAAACTTCCATTTCGCCGAAGCGCTGGCCACCGAACTGAGCCTTACCGCCCAGAGGCTGCTGGGTAATAAGACTGTAAGGACCAGTCGAACGGGCATGAATCTTGTCATCAACCAAGTGACCCAACTTCAGGATGTAGGTCTGACCACAGGTGATAGGCTCACGGAAACGCTCGCCCGTGCGGCCATCATAGAGCCAGGTCTTACCCGTACGAGAAAGCTGAGGAATCATATCCATGCGGAAATGTTCGCCATACTTCTTCTTGTTGATATTTACCAGGTTGCGGTTTGCTTTAAGGATTACGTCAGAAATTTCCTCTTCTGTTGCGCCGTCGAAAACAGGGGTTGCAACATGAATAGGACCTTCTACGATCTCGTCAGAATCTTCCTCGTCTGACCAGCCCCAAAGTGCAGCCCAACCAAGGTGATTTTCAAGCAGCTGACCAACGTTCATACGAGAAGGTACACCCAGTGGGTTCAAGATAACATCGATTGGCGTACCGTCTGCCAAGTAAGGCATATCCTCAACAGGCAAAACGCGGGAAATAACGCCCTTGTTACCATGACGACCAGAAAGCTTGTCGCCCTGCTGAATCTTACGCTTCTGAGCAACAAATACGCGAACCAGCTCGTTTACGCCAGGAGCCAATTCGTCGCCATTTGCGCGAGAAGAACGAACCACGTTAATTACGCGACCGCCTGCACCATGAGGAACCTTCAAGGAAGTATCACGAACCTCACGTGCCTTCTCACCAAAGATTGCACGAAGCAGACGCTCTTCAGCAGTAAGTTCTGTTTCACCCTTAGGGGTAACTTTGCCTACCAGAACATCGCCAGGGAATACTTCAGCACCCACGCGAATAATGCCATCGGAATCCAAGTCAGAAATCATATCCTCAGAGATATTAGGAATTTCACGCGTGATTTCCTCAGGACCAAGCTTGGTGTCACGTGCGTCAATTTCGTATTCAGCAATATGAATAGAGGTCAGCAGGTCTTCTGCAACTACGCGTTCGGAAACGATGATAGCGTCCTCGTAGTTGTAGCCTTCCCATGGCATGTAAGCAACCATGAGGTTCTGACCGAGGGACAGTTCTGCTTTGTCGCAAGAAGGACCATCTGCCAAAACATCGCCCTTAAATACCGTATCGCCCTTGCGAACCAATGGCTTGTGGTTCATGCAGCCAGACTGGTTGGAACGCTGGAACTTTGGAATCAGGTATTCGTCGTATTCGCCATCTTCGCGTTCAATGATGATGGTCTGACCGTCAACATAGTCAACTACGCCTGCGTTTTGAGCAACCAAAACTTCACCAGAGTCAACCGCAATACGATGCTCGATGCCCGTACCAACCAATGGCGCATTAGGACGAAGCAAAGGTACTGCCTGACGCTGCATGTTAGAGCCCATCAAAGCACGGTTTGCGTCGTCGTGCTCGAGGAACGGAATAAGAGACGTTGCAACAGAGGTCATCTGGCGAGGTGAAACGTCCATGTAGTTAACGGTTTCCACCGGCATATCCGCAGCTTCACCGAAGTTGCCCTGAGAGTCCTTCGTACGGCACAGAACGCGGCTTGCCTTGACGAACTCGCCATTTTCGAAATGACCAAATTCGCGCGTATCAGGGTTAAACGTTTCGTTAGCCTGAGCGATGGTGTACTTTTCTTCCTCGTCTGCAGTGAGGTAGTCAACATCGTCGGTTACCTTGCCGTCGATCACGCGACGATAAGGGGTTTCAATAAAGCCGTAGGGATTTACGCGTGCATAGGTTGCAAGCGAACCAATAAGACCAATGTTAGGACCTTCAGGGGTCTCAATGGGGCACATACGACCATAGTGAGAAGTATGAACGTCGCGAACCTCGAAGCCTGCACGTTCACGAGACAAACCACCAGGGCCCAAAGCGGACAGACGGCGCTTATGCGTAACGCCTGCAGCAATGTTGGACTGGTCCATGAACTGGGACAGCTGCGAAGAACCGAAGAATTCTTTAATAGCAGCAACGATAGGACGAATGTTTACCAAACTCTGTGGCGTAATGTCGTCTGGCTCCTGCATGCTCATACGTTCGCGTACCACACGCTCCATACGAGACAAGCCGATGCGGAACTGATTCTGGATCAATTCGCCTACGGTACGGATACGACGATTGCCAAAGTGGTCAATGTCGTCGGTCTGGTAACCCTCTTCACCATCATGCAACGCTACGATATAGCGCATGGTTTCGATGATGTCTTCCTGGGTAAGAGTGGAATTGTCGTTTTCAGGATCAAAGCCAAGCTTCTTGTTGATCTTATAACGACCGACCTTTGCCAAGTCGTAGCGCTGTGGGTTGAAGAACAAACCATCCAGAAGCGTACGAGCTGAATCGATCGTAGGAGGCTCACCGGGACGGAAGCGACGGTAGAGCTCGATTAAAGATTCTTCTTTGGTAGTAGCAGGGTCACGATCAAGGGTGCGAATAACCATTTCGGAATCGCCCAAAAGATCGATGATTTCCTCGCGCGTTTCCGCGATACCGAGCGCACGCAAAAGCAGCGTAGCAGGCTGCTTACGCTTACGGTCGATACGTACCGAAAGTACGTCGCGCTTATCGGTTTCGAACTCGAGCCATGCACCACGCGAAGGAATTACCTTTGCGTTGTAAATGGTTTTGTCAGACGTCTTGTCGCGCTCTGAAGAGAAGTACACACCTGGAGAGCGAACAAGCTGAGATACCACAACACGCTCAGTACCATTAATAATGAAGGTACCGCGTGGGGTCATAAGCGGGAAATCGCCCATAAAGACGTCCTGCTCTTTGATCTCGCCCGTCTCTCGATTGATAAAGCGAATTTCAGCAAACAACGGTGCCTGATAGGAAACATCGCGTTCCTTGCACTCGTCTACGCTATACTTAGGCTCGCCGAATTCGTGCTTACCGAATTCAACACACATATCTTTGGTGTTTGATTCGATAGGGCTAATGTCGTTGAAGGCGTTAGTTAGGCCTTCATCCACGAACTTTTTGAAGCTTTCCGTTTGGATTGCAATAAGATTAGGGACGTCCATTACGTCAGGAATCTTTGCGAAGCTCCGGCGGGTCCTATAACGGCTGGTGGAATCGGGGTTTTTAGACTGAACCACGAGTCATTTCCTCCTTCGTTGCAACCGGCTAATTTGTGTAAAGACACAAGTTATAAAGATACTGCGCGCAAAGTGTCAAGTCAAGGAAAATTTTTTTCAATTGTGTTTTGATCGTGGATTTTTGGGAAATTTTAGAAAAGCCCGAGCTGTTCCCCGATGAGCTTTCCATCAGAAGATTCAAGCTGCTCTGCGAAAGCTTATCCCACTAGAAGAGTCCTAACTGTTCCCCGACTAGCTTCACAGCCAGCAGACAGAGCGCAATTAAAATGCAGGGTTTTGCAATATTGATGCCCTTTTTCATAACAAGTCCTGCACCAAACCAGGCACCAATCATATTGGCAATTCCGCAGGCTATAGCCAAAACAAGCAAAACCTTACCATTGAGCGCAAACACGATGATGGCACCAATATTGGTAGTAAGGTTAAGCAATTTCGAATGGGCATTCGCGCGAATAATTCCCATGCTGGTTGCGAAGGTAAGAGCAATGGTTAAGAAAGTGCCACTTCCAGGTCCATAAAAACCGTCGTAGGCACCAATAACAAATGCCGCTACCACACACAGCACGCGTTGTTTCACGGTAATAGGATCATCATTTTCCGCTGCAACCCGCTTGAAGTGTTTACTTAACGTGATGTAGGCAACAATAGGCAGAATGATCATGATGAGCCAAGAAAGCAGTTCGGCATCCACCAAGACTACCAAGCTGGTACCACAAGCTGATCCCACAAGCGCTGCAGGAATTGCAGGCAGAATAACTTTCCAGTAAATGAGGCCGTTTTTTATAAAGCGAAAACTTGCCGTAGCCATTCCGAAAAAAGACTGGATTTTATCGGTGCTGAGCGCATAATGCGCAGGTAATCCTGCTAAAAGAAGCGCAGGAACCGTAATGAATCCCCCACCGCCGCTAATAGCATTAAGAAGCCCGCCTAAAAAGCAGGCAGGCAATGCAATTAAAAAGGTAACTATGCTAACCGTTGGATCCATGGTCTAGAACTCCAGTGCCCTAACCTTTAAGCGCCTTGACCGCCCGTGGCAACTATAATCGCAAGGACAACAATAAGAGCAATAAGTGTTAACAAGACAAAAGACTTTGGATCTTTGCTAAACATGCTAGTTCCTTCCATGTACCTAAGTAGCGGTATATCTGTCATAGATACATCTAACCTTGCAACTAATCAATTTAAATGCCAATTGCCCTGATAATTATCCTAATGCCCAATAGGAAACGTATATGCCTATCTACATTCAGAAGATACCACGAAAGTTAGTCATACTACCGCTCGCAAAATAATACTATTCGCATTAAATTCCAGAGTGGTAATCCGCCAAGAAGCCGACAATGTTAATCGGTCCTTATTCCGTCAGATTGACGTTCTATACCTTTGTTATGAGGCGGATTTAATTTTTTTGGACTTTAGTTAAGAAGCAGAAAAATTTGCCTTAGCCCACTCGTCTTTTAACCCCAACACCAAAGTTAGCTTGTTGTGTCTATATTTCGAATGATAATAACAACTAATTTGTTAGATTTTATTATCTTCTTTGTTCAAACATTGATTTTAGGAGCTTTAATCACACGATCTATCAGATACTAAAACCCCTTTGGAAGCAAAAGGGAAAGATCGAACTCAGATCACTACCAAAAAATGAGCATCTTTTCCCATGATTTACCTACCGTATATTTCGACATTCAGCAATGTGCTAGCATGTTGTGACCAATTCGTCACTTTTCTTAAAAAGGCGATACAGCCAATCAGAAACTAGATAAGAAGCCTTCCAATACTCAAACATCTTTTCCTGAACTTGAAGAATATTCTCTTTCGAAGACAGACTAAACGATGATAACGAGCCCGCAAGTTCTCTAACTCTACTCAAGGCATCGTAATATCCAGCAATTCGTTGAAATACCCATGTCATCATCGAAAAAAGAAAGAAGAGACTGAAAGGATCAACGCCCAAATACGCAATCAAAGCAGTCAAAACTATAGCAAGAGGAACTGCGATGCAAACTTCGACACATATACAGCGCCTGAGCAGGCGCTTCGCCCATTCGGTATTCTGGCGTTGGCATCTAGCAAAACAAAGCGAAATCTTTATCACTTAACATGAAATCATTAATCAAACAATCACTTCTCGGATATGTAAACAACTTTCATTTCAACTTTCTGTTTTGTGCATAATTATGTTCGAAGTCCCTGTATCCTTTAATCTTCGATTTTATCTTAAGGACAATCCGCATTTCTCACCCAGCAAACTTAAGAAAAACCTAGCTCATCATGCAGACATTCTCTATTGTCTTCAACACTCAAAGTCATCAAATAAATACAAATTAAAAATCAACTATAAAATGAACTAAAAGTTAGAATAAATTAGTGCCTGAGGAATTTCTTGACGGCAAGAATAACGGACTTAGGAAAAATCTTTCTAACTGTCCGTTTTAAACTAAACGGACGCTTTAGCATGGAGCCGAACAAAAGATCCGAATCACCATCACGTACCGCATCGAAAACCATCTTGGAAAACTCCACATCTCCTTCTTTCCGACACGTCGGAGAAGTAAGATTATGATTTTCTCGACTTGCTAATTCAATAGTCGATTCAACCAGATCGCATTCACTTTCACATCTTTCGGAGAAGAACTTCATTCCCTTATCAGAGTTTATAAGCAGTAACGAAACGCCGTCTTTACTATCAAATTTCGGATGAGCACTCTCAATACCCCAATAGTCGCCAATAGTAAAATCCCCGACCCGTTCGGAGCACGCAAAACAACAAGAATAACATGGAGTACGATAGAGTCTTCCCTCAAGAAACGCAGCATAGTAGGGATCCTCGTCGCAAGAACCGAATGAATCATATGTCTTTCCGTCGCTTTTCGCTTTATAAAAGTAATAATAGAAGAGACCCCACCCACAGCGCTTCGAGCGAAACTCATAGTGAAGACTCCCTGGAACAGCACCGACGCGATTTTCTAGCCAAGAAATATAGAGACGAAAGAGCATCGGGTTCGTCACACCATGGCACACGAGGTCGACAGTGTACAGGTTGTCCAGACCTGTCTCATCGTAGCCCTTTGAAGCCATATAGGAGCGAAGCGCGTATATCTGACAGGGCGTACCGCTATAAAGAACACTGCGACCACGACGTAAACTCTCCAGACACTGCAAGAACGTTCCAGCAACATCGCTCAACACATACTTTGATCCCTGAAGTCTTGGCAAGGCATCTATAGAGTCGATCATAGCATGCCTGACCACACCGTCACCCAAAAGTTCGCTTCCAAACACCACACCACTATCTTCTAAAACAGGCCGCGCAAGGAGGGGGAATGCACCTCCCGAAGCTGATCTTGCCAACGAAGCCGCATCTCGATCACGAAGGGCAACGACGCGGAGAGGCGCTCTTTTCATCCCATCAACCTTGTTTTCCATAGTGTAATTCATCGTTTTTCCTTCAATGAAATAGATTTTATAATGCCCGCAATCCTTCTTCGATAAAGGAAAATCATAAGTACCAGCAAACAAATGAAAAATACTCCACTGACGTACGAACTATTGAACATATAAACCACACCAGAGAGAAGCACGAGCACCACACGAGGCAAAACAACCGATAGCGATAAGCGCATACCAAGTCTGTTTCTAAGAATCTTAAGCCTGATCGCTATATTTGCCACGAAAGCGATAACTATGGCAGCGTTAGTACCGTTAAGTCCCAACGTCATCGTTAAGGGATAGGTGAAAAGAACATTAACCAAGCAAGATATTGCCATCGTCTTCCCGATCGTTTTCGTATCCTTGATAACATAGAAAATATTTCCAATGAAGGTTGATATGGCACTCACGATCGCTACCACGAGAAACGAAGGGATCACATTATATGCTTCTTCATATCCAGATCCCACCAACACAGGGAATAATAAGGCTACAAAGGGGAGCAGTAGTGCGAGCGAGTCCATGAGGAATGCCACGTACTGGGTCGTCGCTCTCGAATAGAATGACCCTGATCTTATATTGGACGTAAACGAAATATCCTGCCAAGCGTAGGTAAAACACGTTGTAGCTAAATTAATGGCGGATCCAAACTTTGAGGCAACAGCAAAAATGCCACTCGCATGAAACGAAAGTACTACAGAGACCACAACCCTCCCTAAGCTATTAAGCAGCCAATACGCCACCGAATTCAAACAAAGAGGAGCGGAATACATAAACAATTCCCTCACCTGTGCCGCTTTCGGCCTCGCTATACGCCGCCACATCCTAAGAGCGAGAAAAAGGTAAGTACATTGAGTTGCTGAGCCGAAAACGAAGGCGAAATAAAGCGCTTCATATCCCCATCCCAGGACAAGAATAAGAACAATACTGAGTGTGACATTTACTACAGCATTAATTATTCCCGAAATAGCAAAACGAACATTATCACCCCATCCTCTAGCTATATAGGAAAACATCGTCTGGAGATTCATTGCGGTACCGTAAAGCAAGATATACCCCAACGACGGTATCTCAAAGAACAGCCAAGCAAGTACACCTAATAGATAATAAAATATGGTTGAACCCCCAAAAACAACCCATCCACTTGCGGTCACGACTTTTGGGGCCTCACCCTTGAGATCGTCACGCATAAAGCGCATAACACTCGCCCATATATCACAGTAGAGGAATGATGTAAGGAGCGTGACAAGAGTCACAGACACGTCGAAGTAACCATAATCGTCACTCGGAAGAGCATTGGTGTAAAGTGGAAGCAGAGCAATAGTTATAATTTTGCTTAGCGTGTTCCCTATAAAAAAGACAAGCGTCGACTTCGCAAACGAAATAAAACCAGAAACATTCTCATCAGCCACGGGTACTCTCCAAAACTGTTCCGTCTTCGGCAAAACAAGCAGAAAGCGAACTCTTAAGGAATGCCATGGTTTTATTCCGTGCGTCACTCAATTGATTTCTTACATCTACAAAATCAATAGACCTATTCATGAGCTCAATATCGGAATAGTCACTCAAAAGTCTGTCTTTAGTGTTTGTAAGATCAAGAATACTTTTGATCCTTGTAGAAAACCTACTTGGCGCGATGGAAATAAACGGCTTCTCGAAATTTAGAGAAAACGCCGTTGCATGAAACGAATCCGTAACCACACAGCTCGCATTCAAGAACAACCCGAGGAAATCCGTCACTTTCGGCATAAGCAGATTGATAGCACCATGCTGACGATCCCTTTTTCGATAGCATATTTTTACCACAGCAACACCCAAAGCTTCACTCAATCTTTGAGTGTATTTTACGAATAGATCATTTGGATTGAGCTGGTAAGACAATATATACTTTTCAGGAAGATTCCTTTGAAATGTCGCAACTCGACTCCACTCGTTCTCGACAAGCATAAGAGTAGGATCAAGCACCAAAGATACATCACCCAATCCTAATTCAGATAATAGCTTCACCCCCGAAATCTCTCTCATCGAAATCGCCGAATACTTTTTTAGCGCAGATTGCATGAGCGGCTTTTCCCATTCGTCAAGCACCTCTCGCCCGATACTCGCAGAGAAAGCAATGCGAGGAACGCTAGCAGGAACCCATTCGAGGAACAGTGGCTTCTCGAAGCCCTCATTCCACACACTATTCCATACCTGATCGCTTCCAGTGCAGTAAATGTCAGCGATAGGTGGATTCTGTTCGAGTTCCTCCTCGGAATAATAGGGCGATGTCAGACTAAGATACTGCTTTCGAAACTGTTCGAACACCCGTCCTCTTCTAAGGTAATACCGACGAAACACGAAACTAGCAGGTTGTGAAGAAACGGTTTTGAAAAGAACGGAGTTTTCAGAAAAACCACGCCGCTTAAAAAATGAACGAATATGCGCCTCTGGACGATTATTTGGTCTGTGATAGTCAATAATCACGCTGCCCCATCCAAGCTTCTTAAAAACCTGCTGAGTCGCATAAGCTTGGAGGCACGATCCATAATTTGCCACATCATGGAGCGTTATAATACCAACAATTCCTAACGCCATAAGAGTCCTTTCTCAATTCATTGTTGGCGGGTGCCCTTCTCAGCCAATACTAGAACCCCATTCCTCGAATTTCTCAAAATAGCAACAAGACATAAAGCGAGATAAACACTATATGAAGAAAAAAAGGATGATTCAGAGGTGCTGGCTATGATCAAATAGATTGGTATCGAAATAGCAGCCCAGAAATACACACCATTTGCGCGAGAAACTTTTGTTACATCGATAAATAGTAAGAGCAGAATGATACAGAAGAGAACAATACCTATCCAACCACATTGCGCAATTATGGTTGAGTAAAACATATCAGCAAGATAAATCGGATTGGACGAAGTAAGGCCATATACGTTCTGAAAACCTAGCGCCGTATACAAAGAAGGATATGCGTCTTTAGTTACATCTGACCCATAGGTACCAAAGCCAGATCCAAAAGGAAATGCGCCATTGGCAACTTCGAATGAACTAGCAAGCAAAAAGCCACGAGCAGTATCCCCATTGAGATAAATATCAAGCTGATATGAGGCCGCAACGAATGCAACAACCGACGCAAGAAAAACAAATCCAAATGTTATGCGTGATAGTTTCCTGAATGCAAATATAGCAAGAAGAATAACCGCAACAAAAGCTATCGCTTTAAATCTGAGAGTCGAAATCAAAAGAAAGACGCAACAAACTAAACTGAACCTATTCTTTTTGGGGTCTACAAGAAACAGAGCAAATGCACCAACAACGGCTGCGGCAAAATTGCTAGGATGTCCGAATAAAAAAACAAATGCTTCAATACCAAATCTTTGCTCCCATGACATACCAATCCCAACAAATTGATTTGTTAACATGCAGACGAACGCGACCACTATGAATAGCTTAGAAATTGCCACACATAACGACGCTACAGACTTACAATTACTGTTGGCAAACACAATATTAAACGACACATAAGCTAGAACAAACTTACTACAAGTAAATAAATCTATTACGATAGCGGAAATAGAAGATTGCACACCATATAAGAGATTGCCCGATAGGCCTATACAACACAAAACAACAACAAGAATCAGCATCCTTTTCTCATAAACCGTAAGGGTTCCTCTTCTGAATGAAGACAATTGTTTGATGCTGGCAGCAAAGAAGAATAGTAGACAGATAATCTCATCAAGATAAGAAAATATATCAGATATTTGAGTTTGAAGAGCATTTTCAAATAGAAGGAGAAAGTAGGCAAGACCTATCATCAACTCAGATACGAGCAGATTATCCACTTTGTCTCTTATTCTTGAGGAACTTAAGCCAACCTGCACAGTGTAAGATTTTTCCACTTCGCGCTGCCGCCTCAACTCTTCTTGGATAGGATTCGCTTATATACCTGATATACGTTAAACAGCATCGCGTGCAAAGCTGGGCACAGCACACTGAAAACCGCGGACAATCTCGCCTTCATTGGTGCGCAAAAAAAAGGCTCTCTAAAAAGAGAACTCTTTACAGTAGCTTTTGCCCTGGAGAAAATATGCTTGCTTTCTGAATTTGGCTTATCTATGCGCGAATACAGCCTTATCATTCTTGATAATTCTATCAATTCTCGTATGCTAAATGCCAAGCGCAGATCTTTCGAATCATGACATGCAAAAAGTTCCCGATTTTGCCGAATCGCATGATAATAATCTTCGTATTGTTTGTTAGAGACACTGCTGGATCGAGTAATCGATCCAGCTCTCATTACTTGGCCATAAAGCGATTCTTGCACAGAGGCGACGACACCTGTGTCATAAATAAGAGAAGGTACTGTACTCAGATCCTCATAGACCCTTCCTTTTGGGAACGGATGCCGCACCCATAGATCCCGCCTGCCCAGCTTTCCCCACGCAGAAACAGTTAACTTTGATCCCATAAGGCATTCAACTGTCGCATCGTACGATTGGTACAACACTTCGTTATAAGTTTTTCCTTCGTTTACCAGATATTGCTTAGGACTCAAACTTTCTACAGAAGAACATATGGAAAAATCCGCACGTCCCTCGGCAATCGGCAAAAAAAGATATTCAACGAGTCGACTAGACACGACATCATCCCCGTCAACAAAGGTAACGTATTCACCGTTTGATGCCGAAAGCCCTACATTTCTCGCATCTGAAAGCCCTCCGTTTTCCTTATGGACAACACGTACGCGACAATCTTGCTTTCCTGCGAGGTCACATGTATCCGAAGACCCATCCGTGGAGCCGTCATCAACAAGGATAATTTCAATATTGTTATATGTTTGGGCCAAAAGACTGGATATGCAATCTTGTAAGTAATCGTTTACGTTATATACGGCAACAATTATCGAAATAAGAACTTTTTCTTTATTCTGCATACTGTGCACCTAAATGCAAATGAAGATTGTCGACAATCTTCATACTCGCACACCCATCTCCATACGGATTAGAAGCATACGACATGGAACTGTATTCTTGTTCGTTATCAAGCAAGTTGGTAAATGCTTGATAGATTGTTTTTTCGTCGGTACCGACAAGCTTTAGTGTTCCTGCTTCTACCCCTTCAGGACGCTCGGTAGTATCGCGCATAACAAGTACAGGCTTGCCAAGTGAAGGTGCTTCTTCCTGAATGCCACCAGAGTCAGTAAGAATGAGATAGCTTCGTGCCATAAAGTTATGAAAATCAAGTACCTCGAGTGGATCAATGATATGGAGCCTATCGAAGCCATCTAGCTCTTCATGCGCTGCTTTTCTTACCCTTGGATTCATATGTATGGGATAGATTGCTTTCGTGTCGGGATGCTCTTCCATAACACGACGAATAGCTCTAAACATACGATGCATAGGCTCACCTTGGTTTTCTCTACGATGAGCCGTAATGAGAATGAGCCTCGTGTCTTTTGCCCATTCAAGTTCAGGATGGGTATAGTCTTCTCGAACCGTTATTTTTAAGGCATCAATCCCAGTGTTTCCCGTGACGAAGATTTGTTCTTCAGGTTTTCCTTCATCAAGCAAGTTTTGTTTACTTTTTTCTGTGGGGGCAAAGTAATACTGGGTAATAAGATCTACTGCCTGTCTGTTAAATTCTTCAGGCCAAGGAGAATGTATATTATGAGTACGCAATCCTGCCTCTACATGCCCTATAGGAATCTGCAAGTAAAAGGCAGCTAATGCTGCAGCAAATGAGGTAGTAGTATCACCATGTACGAGCACTACATCGGGTTTTTCTCTTTCTAGTACTGCTTTGATTTTTAGAAGGACATCGCTTGTTATATCAAAAAGTGTTTGTCCTGGCTTCATAATAGAAAGGTCATACTCAGGTACTACATGAAATACCTCAAGTACTTGATCAAGCATTTCTCGATGCTGCCCTGTTACACACACTACAGTGTCGAAGTCTTTAGGATGTGCCTTTAGTTCATTTACTAAAGGACACATCTTAATAGCCTCAGGACGAGTACCAAAAACCAATACTACTTTTTTCATTGATTTTTAGCCTCTCTTTTTGCTCTATTAAGCAAAATCAAGAACTTTATATTTCCAACAAGATATCTCTTAAGTAATCTTTTTGGCTCCTGAAGTAATCGAAATAGCCATTCGAGCTTCATCTCTTGCATCCATTTTGGGGCGCGAGCAATATTCCCTGAAATTACATCAAAAGATCCACCAACACCCACAAAGACAGCAGCGGCACCATAGTCTCTAAATTTTTCAATTAATAATTCTTTTCGTGGAGAGGTAATTCCAACAAAAACAATTTGGGGAGATGAAGATTTCACTTCTTTAATAATTTCTTTATCTTCATCTTCGGAAAAATAGCCATCGTGTATTCCGCAAATATTAATTCCTGCAAATTTCTCCTTTAAAACCTCAGCTGTTTTCTCCACTACAGCCTGTTTAGCGCCAAGCAAATATACGGAGTAACCTTTAGCAGCAGCAATTGAACAGAGCTTAAGCATTAGATCTATCCCTGCAACTCTTTCAGGTAATTTGATATTTAACTTATTTGCAGCAATTAGCATGGAAGCACCATCAGCATTAACTATTTCACAATGCTTAACTATTTCTTTAATTGCTGGGTCTTCTTTAATCTGAAGAATCTTGTCTGCGTTTACTCCAATTAGATGAGCAAATTTTTTATCACAAATATATTCTTCAGTTTTCGCTACAGTCTCAGCCATAGTAAAAGGATCAACCGAAACGCCCATTATTTTGATTCGCTGAGGATATTTATTTTGACAAGATTGATTCATATACGTTTTAATATGCTCCACTACCACCGATTACTACCTTGATGGTTCTAGTAATAAGCCATAAATCATTCTTAAAGGAACGCTCTTTTATATAAAGAAGATCAAGGTCGATCATTTCATCAAAAGTAAGATCACTTCTACCACGCACTTGCCAATATCCCGTAATACCAGGCTTTACTGCAAGGCGCTGCATAGCGCGTTTGTCGTATTCCAAAACTTCATTAGGAAGCCCCGGGCGAGGACCTACCGTAGATAATTGACCCAAAAAGCAATTCACAAACTGAGGTAATTCATCTAACGAATGTTTACGAATGAACCCGCCGATTTTAGTAACGCGCGGGTCATCTTTCATTTTAAAAAGAGGTCCATCTGCCTCATTTAAGTCTTTCAGTTCAGCCAAACGTTCATCAGCGTCTTTATACATACTTCTGAACTTCAGCATGGGGAACGTAATAACTTCGCCATGTTTACCAATACGTCCTACCCTGTGCTGTATATAGATAGGAGATCCTGGACTCTCAATACGAATTGCCACACACAGCAATAAAGAAGGGATTAATAAAACAGCAATTACTAGCGCAGAAAAAACAATATCAAACAAACGCTTAAAGAATCGGTACACCAAGCGTCCGTCTGCTCGCTCACATGAACACGCATAGGCATATTTAGCCATGCGACCATCAATTACCACGTCGCGATACTCAATAGGACCATCAATATTAATAGCAGCATTGTCAGAAATAGTTGCTGATGCTGCTACCACTGTTGTTCCACTATTCAATTCTTCAGAGTTTTCGGTCAACTTCTAATGCTTTTTAATAATCTCTAGACCAGCTTTAATGGTTATCGGACGACCGCACATATGCAATTCCAAATAAGCCAGCCGTTTATGCCTATCTATCTTTTTAACTAAGCCCATATGATTCATTAAAGGGCCTTTTAGAATGATGATTTCATCACCTTCGATGATGCCTTCAGACATTTTCATGACGTGATCATTATCACCAATGAACGCGCTAATTAACGTTTTTTCCTCATCAGCTAAAGGAATAAATTGTTCGTTTCCATCGTGGAGCAACCTAGTCATGCGACTTACTTTGTTTAGCTCTTTTCTGAATACTTCAGGGGTTTTGGTATCAACAAATACATATCCTGGAAACAGAATTTCTTTAACGTATTTCCATACGCCTGAATAGCGTTTCTTTATTTCATACTGCGGAACAAAGCAAGAACTAAAAGTGCCGCTATCTACCAGTTTTTTTATTTGGTGGATTACCGCATGTTCTTGCCCTCCAACTACTTGAATGACATACCACATACGGATCACCTCCTGCAGGTAGGTGCCGCATAACTTAAGTGCAATAACTTTGTTAGATGGATAAAGGTATGGCTTCGCCATAGGAAACCTTCCCTTGTATACACGAACATTTAAAACTCTTAGCTGCTAACCAAACGCGCACCCAGCGACGATTTAGCGCATTCAAAGATATGTTTGGCAGGCACTCTAGAAATGCTCTAAGCCCACCTAATCAAGCCTTACTTCAAAAAAACAGCTTGTATATAAGCCGCGAACTATAAGCTTTCTTGCCCCGATGCTTACGCCCGTGGCTTATATACAAACAGTTTCGTTAGTTGTTAAGCTTCATTGCTTACCTGTTGGGCTACTAATATGCAACAGCGCTACCTATTTAAGTCCTTTGACAGATACGGTTAAACACTTTTGGAACAAACAATGCTATTCATGCACCAAATATCTCCAGCCTGTAGATTTAGTGTTTAGCCTGTTAAACAGCTCCTTGGAATTTTTAACATTTGAGCTCGTTCATGTCTCAATTAGCGAGCGACTCAGATAACCAAGCCGTTATTTATCTACATTCGGGCATGTGCGCCCTTAGCAAAGAATTCTTTGCGTGCGCGCCATAACAGCTCATATGCCAGTGGCCCATGAGCATCGCTTGCAATAAAGTTAACTAATCCCTCCTCGAACAATTTCTTAGCGGTTTTCTTTACGGGACTGAACGATCCTTCACCCATAAAATCCGACGAAACCTGTATTTTGCAGCCAGCCCCAATGAACTGACGAACGATATCTAAGTTTTCCTGAACAGGCTTGTAACGCTCTGGATGTGCAATAATTACGGTATAGCCCTTACCCTGAAGCTGGAACACGATGCGCTCCCAATCAGGCGGCAAACTACGCGTAGGTAATTCAAGCAAAAATTCCCCTGTTTCAAAACCAAGGTAATCAGCCCAATCCATACCTAATTCCATAAGTTTTTTGTAGTTCACTTCAAAGCCCATGGTCATTTTGGGTGCCATGCGAATTTTTGAAACTTCAGCCTGCAAGGCATAAAACGCATCCCACATGGCATCGTAGTCAAACCAGGGATCCCTACAGTGAGGCGTACACACAAACGAGGTAACCCCGGCCCGCATGGCAGCTTCTACCATTTCTAGGGATTCTTCCATGGAACCCGATCCGTCATCTACGCCCGGCAATATGTGGCAGTGCACATCGCGCATAAACTAGTGACGCCTTCCCTGAGAACGATCGATACGAGGCGTATTGGAACGACGCGCCTGCTGCACGCCAGCTGCTACAGCCGATTTCTTCCATGATTGGCTATTAGAAACAGAGTTAACCGTGTTTTGTGTTTGCTGGGCAGCACGCTGATTTTGTGCAGCCTGGACTTGAACACCCTGTGTTCCTTGTGCCATACCCGCACGATTATTACGTCCCTGCGCTTGTTGTGCTGCTTGCTGCTGCGCTGCTTGAGCACGTCCCTTGGCACCTTGCGATACAGCAGAATTTTGACGTCGTGGACCACGTGGAATGGCGGGCGTTGCGGGAACCGAAACAGGACCCGTATTGCCGGAACCACCCTTCTTACGCGCACGACGTGCCTCTTTGTCAGGATCTACACGTTGATTATCCTTGTTGTAATAAGCGTAGTAATATTCAGAACCCGTACCTTCGCAGAAGGTTGCACATGCCCCAATAATGTTTGCTTCTGCTTTCTGGAGCTGGTCATAGGCGGTAAGAATTTCATCGCGCTTAGCGCCACCAATTTTTACTACCAGAATTACGCCATCCACCAAGCGGGACAAAATAGCCGCATCAACAAACGTACCTACCGGTGGAGTATCAAACAAAACATAGTCGTAAGCATCACACGCATCATCCACCAACTTTGCGTAAGCGCGTGATGAAAGTAAATCGGCAGGATTAGGAATGTTGGGTTCAGTATCTAGGAAATAGAAGTTAGGAGCCCCCGCAGAAACTACTGCTTCTTGTAAGGTAAGCGCATGGGACATTACCGCATACGCACCATGCGCCGCATGTACTCCAAGAGCAGATGCTGCACTTCGGCGACGCATGTCAGCTTCAACCAGCAGCACGCTATTACCTGCACTTGCAATTGCTTTTGCTAGTTCAATAGTAGTGGTAGTTTTACCTTCGTTGGGAACTGCGCTGGTAAGCACGATACTTTGCATGGGACTATCTACTGACGCAAAGCGAATATTTGCCAACATAGTTTTTGCAGCATTTTGAATTTCTAAGGTATTAGATGCTGCCTTCTTTTTCTTTTTAGCCATATGCGTCACCTCCTTTATTTAATGGTTGGAATTTTGCCAATAACAGGAATATCCAACAGCTCTTCAATTTCTTCAGGCTTACGAATGCGGGTGTTAACCATGTCCATAATGACCACAATGGCTACCGCTACAAAAATACCCGCCAAGAATGCCACTGCTATATACATGGTACGTGGGGGACCCGAAGGAGAATCGGGCGTAGCAGCCTGGTCAATAACGTTAACTGCCTCAATATCCATAATTTCCTGCGCTACCGTGTTAGTGGTGTTCGCAAGACCGTTTGCGATAGCTGCAGCAGAATTCGGTGTGTCGCCCGTTACTTCGATGGTAATAAGACGCGTGGTAGTAGAACTGGTTACCTCAACGTCATAGCTTGCCAATTCCTGTTCGGTCATACCAAGCTGGTTAGCTGTTTGATTCAGCACGCGCTCACTCTGGATAAGCTGCGACACGTCGTTAGTAAGCATCTGGGATGCAGAAAGATCAGTAGAAAGCGTAGTGCCCGACTGCGATTCCGAAGAATTTGCTAACACATACATGGACACGCTTGCCGTGTAAGTATTTGCCAACGCCACATAGCTGAATACTGCCGTTACTAAAGCAAAAATGATAGGCAGCGCAATACACAACTTTAGATGCTTTTTAATTATTTGAAGTAACTCAAGTAAGGTCATTGATTAAATTCCTTATTTCCTTTTGCGTCTTTCCTCTAACTTCTTTTAAATTGTTCTGTATTACCCTTCAGAACCCGTTCCTGAACTTGCGTTGGAGTTTCCATCGTTTGTTCCAGAATCTGTCCCTACATCTGTTCCGGAATCTTCACCAGATTCAACGGCTTGAGTGTTCTTGGTAAGAACGTTTGCCTTGCTAGGATCCTGGCCGGTATCTACCATTTGCATCATGTCTGCCCATTCATCTTCAAGCGTGATGGTGTAGGACACGCCATCTATAGTCTTAGTGGTAGAAGGCACCATGGCAGAATAGAAGTAGTAATGTTCGGCCTGTTGGAAGGTTTGCGCCAAGTTCACCAGTTCATCAAGCGAATAGTCGGTAGAAATACAATTAGCCAGCGACTGTACCGCTCCGGGAAGTTCCGTTGGAGGCAAGGATAAAACGGTATCTGCAATAGCTTGTACAATAATGCGCTGGTTTTCGGCACGCTGGAAGTCGCCCTCGTTATAGCCATAACGCTCACGCGCAAAGGCAAGGGCCTGTTCGCCATTTAAGCGCTGCATACCCGCATTTAATTCCACCCCAGTATTAGAAGCACCAGTCTGGTCATTAGATTCAGGAATATCAACCCAAATGCCACCAAGCTGGTCTACCGCTTTTTCCAGTTCATCGAAATGAATTTCTGCATAGTGGGAAATTTCAACGCCCGACATGTTTTCTACGGCTTCAACTGCACCAGCCGGGCCACCGAAGGCATAGGCTGCATTAATTTTTTGCGTGCCATGACCTTCAATTTCTACTTTGGTGTCACGTGGAATAGAAACAAGCGTTGCTTTGCCTACATTGGCATCAATGCGAGCCAAAATAATGGTGTCTGAACGACTGGCCGTGTCATTTGCACGAGCATCCGAACCTAATAACAGCACGTAGTACGGCTCTTGCACGGTGCTTTCACTTAATACGGTATCCAGTTCGCTTTGCTGTTGGGAATCCATTTTCATAGAATCGGAAATTGAATTCATATAGAGTGCCGCAGCGGCACCAACCGCAACACACAGCGCCACAATAACCGCCAAAACAATGAGAAGTACTTTTTTGGCTTTGCCATGCTTTTTGCGCTTTTTACGTACGCGCACCAAATCTGAATCCATCAAGGAAGAAGATTGGGGTGAAGCATGACCTGCCCGAGATGACGAAGAAACGCGATCCGCCGAAAAAGAGTTATCTTGCAAGGAGCGTCCCATTCGGGGGGTATTTGATGTGCGATTATGCTGCTGTTGAGGTGCTTTAGTGGAACTATTTTGAGAATTGCTCTGTGCACTGTGCTTAGCCATAAACCGTAAAGAATAACCTTCCTTTGCCCTTCAGAAAGGCAAAGTAAACCTATACATACAGTTCAATAGCGTATCGGTAAGTTGGAAATATCAAATAGTTTCGTAACGTTCAATACAATATGTGTCATAAAAGCGCTGAGGCTTTCAGCAACGTTACAAAATGTCCACTTAACGGTAGTTTTATTGCTCACTCAAGACGACGAAAGGTTCGTCTAAAACAACAGGATTATCCGAGGTGGCAAAATAAAAAAGTCCCTGTTCCAAAATGGACCAGGGACCTTGTCGAAAACATGCCGTATATTAAGTGGCACGCAAAACTATTATAGGTTTTGTCAGAATGCTGCAGATAATCAAACGGTTCAGCGGTTAACTCTACTTACCTGCACGGCTTACTCAAAGTCGTACAAATCCTTAGTTGCATGCTTAAAGTCTTCGTACACTTCTTGAGCAATGGCATCATCCAAAACCAATTCAAATTCTGCAGGCTGACCATCCGCGTCAAGCTCCGTTACCTCCAAAACGGTAACCTCGCCAGAGCCGCCTACCTCAGAGCCATCGCCAACATTATAGAAAAAGCCGTAACGACGATCCTGATGAATAATCAGGCCTAGGAATTCCAGATCGACCGTATCGCCCGATTCATCCTGGAAAGTAAATACCGTACCTTCTTCTACTGGTGGAGCAAAGTTTGGTGCGCTACCCTCTCTCATTACTTCTTCCTCCTTTTTACTTTTTTTGAAGCAAATCCTTGCTTTCTAAAAGCTTATTAACCAATACCGAATTACCACATCCGAAATGCTTATGCTCAACACACTCGCGCTTAAGGGTTTACGCTCAAGGTGCTCGCACCTGTGTACCGCACAGACGCGAGCACCTTGGCAGTCTTTTAGTGACGCTTCTTATGCGTGTTGCGCTTTTTCGCTTTCGGCGCCTGCTTCGCTTTAGCCTCCGCCGCCACTGTTTCCTTGTTTGCCACAGCTTCCTCAGCCGCTACTGCAGCTTTTGCTTCTTCGTTAGAAGCAGGTGGCAACGTAGAAGCAAAGGTGAACAACTGGACATCGGAACCATATTTCTTTACCAGCTTTGCATTCTTTTCTTCACGCGTCTTCCACATTGCATACAGCGGAGTTGCAACGGCAATAGATGAATACGAACCAGCAATCAAGCCAACTGCCATTGCGAACGCAAAGTCCTTCAAGGTTTCGCCGCCGAACAGTAACATGCCAAATACCGGAACAAACGAAGTCAACGTGGTATTGATGGTACGAATAAATACCTGGTTGATGGAATGGTTTGCCATGGACATAAAGGTGCACTTCAGTGACGATTCCTTCATGTTGTCGTTAATGCGGTGGAACACTACCACGGTGTCGTAGAGTGAATAACCCAAAATGGTAAGCAGAGCCGCTACCATGTTCGGTGTAATTTCGCGGCCTACCAACGCATAAATGCCGACCACAATTATAAGGTCGTGCAAAAGCGCCACAACCGCCATGATGCCCATCTTGTATTCGAATCGAATAGCAATGTAGGCAATAATCAACAACAAGGAAACCGCAAACGCAATAGCAGACGATTGAATTACGCCTGCACCCCAGTCAGGACCGACGGTGTTTACCTCAAAACTATCGGTCGCAATACCAAGATTTCCTGCAATTTGGTTTGCCGTTGCCGCGGCATCTTCAGGAGAAGTGTTGGTGGTGCGAATCAAGAAACCAGCAGAACCATCGGCGTTGGTGGTTTGAACCACTGCTTCGGGCTCGCCTGCATCGGCACAAGCGGCGCGCATATCTTCAATCGTGATATCACCCGTGTTGTGGAACGCGATGGATGTACCGCCCACAAATTCAATACCAAATTGAACACCCTTAATTCCCACTACTGCAAAAGAAAGCACGATAAGCGCCGCAGAAAACGAAAGCAAAATCTTTCGAACACCCATAAAGTTAATATCGCGACGTAAGAAACGACCTTTAAGCTGATCAAAGGTTTTATGCGTGTATGACTTGGGAATATCAGTTGAAGGCTGGTCAGCCGCCGATGCTAAAGCAGCACCCTTCTTAGCAGAAGCATCCAAAGCCGCACCCTTGGTCGAGGCAGCACCCTTGGCAGAAGCGGTGGTTTTTTCTGGGCGCAGATTCTCATCAGGCGCAAGCGTTGTACCCGTTAATTCTGCATATACCGGAGCTGCCTGTTCGCAGTCCCTAATGCCCCAGAATCCTGGATGGCGCGTAATAATCTTTGGTGCCAACAGACGAATAAGAGGTGCTTTCAAGAGCAGCATCATAACGATGTCGCACACAATACCAAGAGCAAGCGTCATACCAAAGCCCTTGACCGATGCGCTTGCCAAGAAGAACAGCGTTAACGCAGAAACCAGCGTTACCAAGTCTGCGTCAATAGAGGTTTCAATGCCGTGACGAACACCCGTAATGGATGCCGCACGCACACTGCGTCCCATACGAATTTCTTCTCGGAAACGTTCCAAAACCAAAATGGACGAGTCGGCCGCCATACCAATGGTAAGAACAATACCTGCAATGCCTGCCAAAGACAGCGAGAACAAACCAAAGGCCGAAAGCGTAGCCAGCAAGCCCAAATAGAAAATGGCAAATACCACCATGGCCGCCGCCGTTAAAAGACCAAGGCCACGATAGAAACAAATTAGGTAAAGAATAACCAGGGTTAAGCCAAGAATAGCAACTAAAAGACCACTCATTAAGGCATCTTGACCAAGCGTAGGTCCTACTACCTGGCTTTGTTCATAGTGGAAACTTACCGGCAACGAACCAGATTCGAGCACCGTTTGCAGGGCTTGCGCTTCTTCAAGGGAATAGCCACCTGTAATAGCTACCTGACCACCTGTAATTTCGCTCTGAACCGCAGGAGCGGACTGAATTTGGCCGTCCAGCACGATAACAATCTGGCCGTGGGTGGGAGCCAATTCACGCGTGGCTTGCGCAAACGCTTCCGTACCAGCGCCATCAAGAGTTAGGTTAACCGCATAGTAGTTGCTGGTTTCCGATTCTTTGTCTACCGTTACGCGCGTAATGTTTTCACCCGTAATCAAAGGCGTATAGGAACCGGTTACCGTGCGATAGGTTGTTTCGCCTGTGGGGAACTGATTGCCCATGCCGTCGGTTACCATTTGCTGCTGCATATAGGTGCCGTTTTGAATTGCAGCCTTATCTTCTTCATCGGTAAAGGAATCGGCACGTGCGAATTCCAACTTACCGGTTTTGCCAATGGTTTCTAGCGCAGTTTCTGTATCAGAAAGACCGGGGATTTGAACAAGAATTTGATCGTTGCCCTGTACCTGAACCGTAGCTTCAGAAGCGCCTAAGGCATTAACACGCGATTCAATAATAGCGCGCGATTTTTCCATATCCTCCTGGGTTACCTCGTGACCATCGGTGCCCTGCGCCGTAAGCACAACCGAAAGACCACCCTGAATGTCCAGGCCCTGATTAATTTTGTCTTGTGGGGGCATGAACATAAAAACCGAAGCAATAACAAGAATGGTGGTTACAATCAAAAGCCACAAGTTACGACGGTTGCTGTTTCCGCCACCACCTGCTTGTTTAATGCGCTTTTCGCGATCCTTTTTGCGCTGCTTTGCCGCAGCAGCATTTGCACGCTTTGCGCGAGCACGATCCTTTTCGCGCTTGCGTTCTGCACGGGCTTTTTCTTTAGCTTTCGCCTCGCGCGCTTTTTCCTTAGTTTTTGTATCGCGCGATTGACGCTTAGCTTCTTCGGATGAATCGCTCGACTTCTTTGAAGCTTCAAGAGCGTCGCTTTCTTTCGCGATGTCTGAAGCGTCGGCAGCGTTTTCAATGACTGTCGTATCTGCAGAACTTGAAGCATCTGCATTATCTACAGTTTGACGCTTAGCTTCTTCGCCCTCTGTTTCCTTTTTTGGTGTTTCGGCCATAGTTATCCTTCTTGCACATATCAAGAGGGATTCGCTTGCCTTGTTTGCTTTCGTCTTTTTATAAACAACGCAAGCGAATACACTCTTATTCAAAAGTACATTAACGACTAATGATAGCTTGTTATTCGTAAACCTGTTGTTACTTCTATAAAAACTGCAGCTAATCCGCGCGGCGCTTGCTTAGTAATCTTGCACTGCGGGTGAATGCATCCATTCCTGATAGAAATCTTCATAGGCGTCTTGCAAAATTGCCTCACGCGCACGATTCATTAAATCAATTAAGAAGTGCAGGTTGTGAATGCTTAGCAAAATACTGCCCAGCATTTCGTTTTGCTTCACCAAATGCCTGATGTAGGAGCGGCTATGCGTTTGGCACGTAGGACAAGTGCAGTTTTCATCTAGGGGGCCAAAATCATGAATAAAGCGGGCGTTGCGCATATTCATGCGTCCCTGCGACGAAAACGCCGTTCCCATGCGGGCAGTACGAGTAGGCAATACGCAGTCAAACATATCTACCCCTTCATGCACCGCACGCACCAGCGTTGTAGGATTACCAACGCCCATCACATAGCGTGGCTTGTTTTCCGGACACGCACGCGCCACATCACCTAAGGTTTCAAACATCACTTCATGATCTTCGCCTACCGAATAGCCACCGATGCCAAAACCTTTAAAATCCTTGTGACCATTGCGTACGCTTTCATCGCTAATTTCTTTCAAGCGACGAATTGACTCTAAGCGCATATCCAAATTCATGCCACCTTGGCAAATAGCAAAAAGCGCCTGATCTTCACGCGTATGCGCCGCCAAGCAACGCTTTGCCCACGCCGAAGACAAATCCACCGCACGTTGCACAAATTCACGCGTTGCAGGATAAGGCGGACACTGGTCAAGCTGCATAATAATATCAGCACCCAGTTTCTGTTGAATATCCATATTGATTTCGGGCGTCCAACGAATTTTACTGCCGTCATAAATAGACGAAAACGTTACGCCATCGTCGTCCAATTTAAGGGTGTCAGCCAAGGAGAAAATTTGGAATCCACCCGAATCCGTAAGAATAGGTCCATCGTAGGCCATAAACTTGTGCAAACCGCCCGCTTCGGCAATCAGATCCGCACCTGGACGCAACGACAGGTGGTAGGTATTCGAAAGTACAATTTGAGCACCAAGTTCTTTGAGCATTTGCGGACGGATTCCCTTTACTGTGGCGCTAGTGCCCACTGGCATAAAAAGCGGAGTACGCACGGTACCATGAGCTGTTTCGAACAGGCCTGCACGCGCATGACCCGATTGCGCTTCAAGCGTGAAGTCAAATAGTGCCATTACGCATCACGCTCCGGCAAATCTTGCACAAACTGCAAGAAGTCTGCCATCGAGCCATGCTTGACGGTTTCAATATCGAAATCATCAGGATTCAACAACCAATCAGTTACCAAATACCCATCAAGCCCTAGCTGCATTGCCGCCAAATCCTCACGAGTGTTGTTTCCTACCATCAAGATTTCTTCTGGTTTTAACCCAATCGCTTCAACGTTTTCGCGATAGTACGCCAGATGAGGCTTTGTGCTCGTAGAGTTATCGTAGGTTGTGATGCGTTCAAACGCTGCAGGATCGCATCCCGCCCATTGCACGCGCTTTTCCACCGCAACACGAGGGAACAGCGGCATCGTGGTTAGATAAAGTCGATAGCCCTTTTCCTTCAAAAGGTTTACCACCTGTGCCGATTCGGGCGTTGGCGTAATGAGTGCACCCAGCTCATCAAAAGCGGTGGTATAGAACTCCTCCATGAGTTTCTCGTATTCTGCCTTTTCGTCTTCACCGATGTTTAAAAGCGCGCAGAACGTACGCCAGAAGCGCTCGTCATTTCGTCCGCCGTCTTCTTTCAGCATGGCAAAGACGCCTTTATTAAGCGCATCAACAAACTGCTTCGGATCATGTCCATGTTTGGCAGAAAACGCTCCAAGCGCCTCAAAATATGCTTTCAAAAAAGCGTCCATATCAACAGGAAGCAGCGTCCCGTCCAAATCAAAGAAGATTGCCTTGTAAGCTCGTTGGGGCATTGTGGGCATTCCTTCCTATACGCATCGAAATTGTCAATCAGATGTTAGTATAGAGTACGCTGAAAGGAGCGGAAGACGAACCTATGAAATTACTACTTCATGCTTGCTGCGGACCGTGTTCGCTTGAGCCAGTCAGACTTCTTAAAGAAGAAGGTCATGACATAACCATTGCGTATATGAATTCCAACATTGCTCCTGCAAGCGAATATCAGCACCGTTTGTCAACGCTTCTTGATTGGGCAAAAGCGCAAGACATTCCAGTAATTGAAGGACCATACGAACCTGCCAGGTGGCAGGAAGCCATACGAAATGCGTGGCACCCCCACTCATCGAACTCGGATTCCACTCAAACGTCTGCGCATACCAAGCAAACGTCTGCGCATAACAACCATGAAGTATCTGCGCCTAGGGCGTCATTTCCTCTTGAAGCTTCGTCGGCATTTGTGACATCATCTGAGTTTGATGCTTCACCCGCCTCCGAAGCAAACTGGCAGACAATCACCCCTTCATTCAACACTGGCATTGATCCCGAGTTCGATCCAGCACGCAACCCTAAATTCGCCCATCTGTATCACGACCGTGAAAACCGCTGCCGAGCTTGCTATCGTATACGACTTGAAGAGCTCGCACGTTTTGCGCACGAGCACGGATTCGAAGGTATTGGGACAACGCTTACCGTAAGCCCTTATCAATACACCGCTATAATTCAGGAAGAATTGCGGCGTGCCGCAAAGCCTTATCAGGATCTTTCGGTAGTATTCAGGGATTATCGCCCCTACTATCCCGAAGCTACAAAACGAAGCCGCGATTTAGGGATGTATCGCCAGAATTATTGCGGTTGCGCATATTCCGATAAAGAAGCTGCCGCCGAGCGCGAAGCACGCAAAGCTGCACGCAAAAAGAAAAAAGCCGAAGAAAGAAGAGCTAAATTGCAAGCTTTAACCACCGATGATTTCGACTATGAATTACCTGAGGAACTTATCGCTCAAGAGCCTGCTCCCATCCGTGACGAATGCAGACTCTTGGTTATGAAACGCGACACAGGAACTCTTGAAGATAAGATATTTCGTGACATTATCGACTACCTTCAACCAGGAGACTTGCTTGTTGCCAACGAAACACGTGTCATGCCCGCACGCCTCATCGGTCACAAGCGAGAAACTGGCGGCACCGCTGAAGTATTCCTGCTTCGCGAAGCAAAACAGGATGCAAATCGATCAAATCAGTCCGCCACCTGGGAAGCGTTGGTGCGCCCTGGCAAGCGCCTTAAGCCAGGAGCTATCGTAGATTTTGTGGCAAGCAGCAAAAAAGACAACGAAAACTCAAATGAAGAGGTGGTTCTCAGCGCAGAAGTCATCGATTGGGTTGAGGGCGCTCAGAAGGGCGAACGTCTTGTTCGATTAACCACGTGTCTGCCTTCTCTCGACGAAGCACTTCATGCCGTTGGGCACACGCCATTGCCACCCTATATCAAGAATTATGCGGGTGACGAAGAGCTTTATCAGACGGTGTATTCACACGAAGAGCGCTCCGCTGCCGCCCCAACTGCAGGTTTGCATTTTACGCCAGAACTAATCGAGCGCATCAAAGAAAAAGGTATTGGTTGGGAAACTGTTCATCTTGAAGTAGGTCTTGATACCTTCCGCATTGTCGAAGAAGACAACCCCCGAGATCACCAGATCCATACCGAGCGATATACCGTTCCGCAGCAAACAGTTGATGCCATTAAACGCACCAAAGAACAGGGCGGACGAGTTATTGCGGTAGGCACTACGAGTGTGCGAAGCCTTGAGTCCGCATGGGATGCGGAGCGCGGGCTGATCGCACGCGACAGAGAGGCAACGAGTCTCTATATTTTGCCGGGGTATGAATTTAAAGTTGTCGATGCCTTGATTACGAATTTTCATGTGCCCCGCTCTACTCTTATGATGCTTGTTTCGGCGTTTTCAACACGAGACAACATAATGAAGGCATACCATCACGCCATAAAGCGCAAATATCGCATGCTTTCTTTTGGTGATGCAATGTTCATTAGATAAAGGCAACCTATTCGCCGAAATACTCAACTATCTCCTGCATACGATCGGATTGTGCCACCCCAAAAGGGCAGCGACTGTCGCAATGCCCACAACTCGTGCAATCGCTCGCATGCATCTCCAATTCACGATAATGGTTTGCCGCCATTTCGTCCCCCATGCATGCAAGATCATAATATTTGTTTATCAGCCCAATACTAAGACCCTGAGGACACGGCTGACAATGATTACAATAGACACATGAGCCCTGGTCAGTCTGGGGAGTCATCGTGGAAAGCACCGAATAATCACGCTCTTCAGGAGTAGCGTCCAGATAAGCAAGTATTTCATGCAAATCCTGCAAACCACGAACACCTGGCAAGACCGTTTTTACACCCGGCTTATCTAACGCATACTGAATGCATTGCGCACGCGTTAGGGCCTTACCAAAGGGAGAGCGTTTCGCATCTAGCAACTGCCCCGCCGCGAAGGCTTTCATAACCGAAACGCCAATACCAGCGCGTTCGAACTCGCGATACAGCTGCATGCGATCGCTCGCTTCTCCCTTTCCGTAATCTGAAGTCTCGGTGTAGTCATACATAGGATTGATGCTAAACATCGCCCAATCCATCATGCCTGTTTCGATAAACTTCCTCGCTATCGAAACATCATGAGTGCTAAAAGCGAGATAGCGAATCGTGCCTTCCTTCTTAAGCCGACAAGCATAATCCCAAATACCGCCATTCATTACTGCATCGAAATCTGCCTCCTCGTCGATGCAATGAATGAAGCCAAAATCCGCATAATCGGTATTAAGCAAAGCGAGTCGAGCTTCAAATTCGCGTCGAGCAATGTTCACGTCTGTAGTCCACCCGTATTCGCCCGATGCGTAGTTTGCACCCAAGTGAACCTGGAGCAGCACTTTTTCTCGACGAGTCTTCAAAGCACGCGCATACCCTTCAAATGCGTTGGCCTTACTCGGGATAAAGTCCATGATGTTGATGCCCGCATCAATTGCCTCGAGTACGGTTCGCTCTGTTTCGTCTACGCTCGCCTCATGCATGCTCCCCATGCCTAAACCAATGATGCTTACCTTCTCGCCACTATGAGGAATGGTTCTATACTCCATGAAACGCCCTTCTTGCTTGCATTATTCTCTACGACATCCACGCAACATATACGCAACTCGCCATAAAGCTACCGAGGCAGACTCAACAGAGGCGAAAGTGGTTCGGGCGGAAATTAAAAGCGAGGTCAAAAACCCAAACGACAAAAGCCCAAACGAAAAGCAACTCTACACATACCGCAGATTGCGCTGACGAACCTTATGCCAACACACTTTATGATGATTTATCTTCAGTAAATATGTTACATGTTGTCACTTATTTCGTATCTTGAAGGTACCTCAAGCGATCATGTGCAACAAATACTTACTTTGCATAGTTCTTAATGCCTTTTAAGCATACTAAGTTTAGGGGCGTAAGCATTGATAGCTAGTATTCGGTTTTTATTCAGTTTTCGGGTTTGGATTCTTAAGAGAATTCAGCAAGGTGACTTTAGAAATGTTTTCAGATGCAAGCCCAAAGGCACACTGGTCCAAGAATTGGCAAGCTGAGAATGCACGAGTTTAAGAAACGATTCTTTGGTTCAGGGGCGCCTTTGTTTATTTGGTCTTTGAGCTGATCTCATTCATGCGTTCAATCATTGCGTCCACATTCGCACACCCGCAACCTGCACCATGAGAATGGCTAGATTCATCATGATTGTGCCCGCAAGCACCACATCCGTCGCAACCAACATGTTTTCCCGCACGATGCGAACGAACCATGCTGATAATAATTGCCGCTACAATTACAACCAAGATAGCGGTAACTACCAGTGTTCCTAAAGTCATAAGGTGCTCCTTAATTATCTCGTCTATTCAGTATATTAGCCCCAAATACCAATGTGTCGTTTTGTCGTTCGAACTTGGCTCGCTATTCTGGTTTGCCATTCGATCTTGCATTCTTAACTCGCCCGACAAAACTCCTGCTCTCTTATTTTCTAAACTGCTTTCTCACTACGAGATACGCTTACACTGGTTTCGCCCTAAGCACATCTCGGATAAAACACCGATTTCGTTCTAAGCACATTTCGGCTCTGACCACTACTTTTACCCTAAGCGCATTTCGTAGTGAAGCGCCGTCTTGCGGCGGCGCTTCAAATTGGATCATGAAACAAGAAGCTATATTGCGCTTCAGCTGCTACGCTTCAGCTATTATGCTTCAGCTGCTACCGCACGAACACTCTCAACCTTTCCTTGCCACTTATTGGGACGGAAGAGCAACCAAAGGAACGCCACGAACAAAACTAGAGCAATCACGGTGAAAATTCCAAAGGTTACTTCGCCAGTTAATAAGCCGAAGAACTGATAAACCCACAGAGCAACAACCCAAGCAATACCGCATTGATAACCGATAGCCGCGAAGAACCACTTAGTGTTGTTCATCTCGCGCTTAATAGCACCCATTGCTGCAAAACAAGGAGCACAGAGCAGATTGAACGCCATGAAGGAATAAGCAGACACCATAGTGAATGCCATTTGAATATTCTCGTACCAACCAGCATCAGGTGAAGCATACAAAATGCCGAAAGTGCTTACGACGTTTTCCTTTGCAATCAAGCCCGTTACCGTTGCGGATGCTGCTTGCCAATCACCCCAGCCAAGAGGAGCGAATATCCACGCAATTGCGCCACCGAGAATTGCAAGAATAGAATCGTTCTGGTCCTCTACCGCTTGGAACACTCCATCGATAAAGCCGTAGCTAGAAATAAACCACACCAAGATACAAGCAAGGAAGATGATCGTACCTGCCTTTTTAATGAACGACCATGCGCGCTCCCACATACTGCGCAACACAGCGCCAATTGTCGGAATATGATAAGCAGGAAGCTCCATAACGAATGGTGCAGTATCACCAGCAAAAAAGCGGGTCTTTTTCAAGATGATGCCCGAACAAAGAATTGCAGCGAGACCCAAGAAGTATGCCGAAGGAGCGATCCACCAGGTGCCACCAAAAATAGCCGCTGCAAACAATGCAATAATAGGCATCTTTGCACTACAAGGAATAAAGGTTGTCGTCATGACGGTCATACGACGATCGTTTTGATTCTCGATTGTACGGGAAGCCATAACACCAGGAACGCCACAACCAGTACCAACCAAAATTGGAATAAACGATTTACCCGACAAGCCAAAACGACGGAATACACGATCGAGAATAAAGGCGATACGGGACATATATCCACAGGATTCAAGAATTGCCAGCAAGAAGAACAGTACCAGCATCTGCGGAACGAAGCCCAGCACCGCACCAATACCAGCAATTACACCATCAAGAATCAATGCCTGTAGCCAGTCAGCACAGCCCATTGCCACTAATGCATTTTCCACTACTACGGGAATGCCAGGAATAAACGTTCCGTAATCAGAAGCCTCAGGCGCAGATCCCTCCAATTCAGCAGCGTATCCTTCTGCGTCAATTTCTGCCTGAGAACCATCAGCTGCGGTATAGGTTGCCGTAATACCGGCGGCAGCAGCATCATCAACAAAAGTGTCTGATTCCGGATCAAGTCCGGCCTCGATACCAGCTGCCTCAAATGCAGCAATGGCGTTTTCATCACCTGCATAAGGAGCTACAACTTCGAGCGATTCTTCATAAGTCGCAGCATCAACATCAATAATTTCGTTTTCGCCAGATTCGTCATCGTATGCTTCATACGTGCCTACAATACCAGCCGACTGCGCATCAGAAATAAACGATTCGGAATCAGGATCGAGTCCAGCCTCAATTGCTGCAGTTTCAAATGCGTCTATACTGCTCATGGCATCATCATAGGCAGCAGTGTCTTCATCGAACTGCTCTTGTCCAGGGCCCACAAACCAGCCATCTCCGAAAAGATTGTCATTCGCCCAGTCGGTCGCAGCGGTACCCACCGTTGAAATCGACAGATAATAAACCAGAGTCATTATGATGACGAAAATAGGTAATGCCAAAATACGGTTTGTGACCACGCGGTCGATTTTATCCGAAACGCTCATTTCTGAAGCTTTCAGATTTTTATTACGACAGTGCTCAATAATCGAGGAAATATATGCGTAACGATCATTAATGATGACACTCTCAGAATCGTCGTCATGTTCCTTTTCAAGCTTTTCGATAACGTCATCCACCTGAGGCGCATCTGTCAAAGAAGCAAGAATCTTAGGATCTTTTTCGATCAATTTGATCGCATAAAAACGTGAAAGATTCGCGGGAATACTATCGGGAAGGCGCTTTTTTACTTCCGCGATTGCTTCTTCGGCCGAAGCAGATAGCGTGATGGGCGTAGCGGGAGCTGCAGACTGAATAGTTTTCAGGCAATTAACTACTTCATCAATACCTTCATTTTTCAGTGCAGAAATTTCGATTACATTACAACCAAGCTCTTTGGCTAGTTGCTCGGTATGAATTTCATCTCCGCGACGACGGACTACGTCCATCATGTTAACCGCTACGATAACAGGTACACCCATTTCAAGCAGTTGAGTTGTGAGATAAAGATTGCGCTCCAAATTGCTGCCATCAACAATGTTCAAAATTGCATCAGGATGCTCTTCCAGAATAAAATTACGCGCTACCACTTCTTCAAGGGTGTAAGGAGAAAGCGAATAAATACCAGGGAGGTCAGTAATCTCGATCGATTTGTCTGCTTTGAGCTTACCTTCTTTTTTCTCAACCGTAACGCCTGGCCAGTTCCCAACATATTGATTGGCGCCCGTTAAGGCATTAAACAGGGTTGTTTTACCACTGTTTGGGTTGCCTGCAAGTGCAACTCTCATTCTTTATCCTTTCAATGTTAGTTAAGGTTAACTCTAGGTGAAAATAAAGGGCGTAAAACCCGACAACAAGGCCGCTCTTTACGCCACTTCAATCATTTGCGCGTCGCCCTTGCGCAAAGATAATTCATAACCACGAACCGTAACCTCTACGGGATCGCCTAAAGGAGCTACTTTGCGAACATACACCGAACAACCTTTAGTAATACCCATATCCATAATGCGTCGCTTTACAGCACCTGAGCCATGAAGCTTGCATACTTGTACCGTTTCGCCATTCTTAACATCTCTGAGAGTTTTCACCTATCCCCCTTTCCGTAGACCACACCAAACCGATTAAAGTTAATTAACGAAAATTAAATTGCAATATGCTGCGCCAATTCCGAAGAAAGCGCAACGCGTGAGCCTTTGATATTCACGATTAAGTTTCCACCAATTCGCGAAATCACGGTAACCCGCTCACCTGGTATGAAGCCCATGTCTTCAAGATGACGATGAACATCGCCAAAACCGCGAAGTTGTTTAACGTGATACGTTCCGTTTTTCTTCACTTCAGACAAAACCATGGTTCTCACTCTTTCAAACGAGAGTATAGGGACAAATGTTAGACGTCTCTAACAAGCACTGCAATGTTAGCTCCAACTAACTACAAGGTCAACCGAAAATAAGAAATTTGTTAGCCAAGGTTAAAAATTAATTTTGAGTGGTTTCGAAGAATTGCTCGAGCTCTTCTGGTTTAATGCTCTCCTCGGACAATTCAATACCAAAAGCGTGAGCCACAGCAAAAGCTTGCTCTTTTCTCAAAGAAGCACGCTCATCTTCGCCAGCGTCATATAAATACTTCGAAGAAAGAAGCAAAGTACGCGCAACGTACTCCATTAAAAGAGGATCAGATTGAGAAAGCTGCAACATTGCCGCCATCGTTTCAGGTGCCATACGCAGCAAAAGTGATCCATCTATCTCGGTCGCATCCTCTAGAGACCGATCTAGTAAAGAAGCGGCAGCCTCAGGATCTTGCTCGCCACGGGAGCGCTGAAGACTTTCTCGAATTGCAGTTGCTATCTGCAAAAACATACGTAATAAATAATCTTGCTGAAGCACAGTAAGGCTCCTTTTGGCTCTAGTGTGTCCTAACCATCCGCTTACAAAGGCGCATTTCTCAATAACGAGAAAGGCACCTTTCCTATTAAAAAGCTCGAATGCTAGATCTTTTTGTTACATCTAGTATTAGATCTTGCTCGCAGCAACGCTTGCATTAAGTCTTGTCCCCCGGCAACTCTTGTATTAGATCTTGCCTCCCGGCAACGGGATTCCCAAATGAGCATACGCTCGCTCAGTTGCTTGACGCCCCTTTGGAGTGCGAATTAGCAGACCCTGCTGCAATAAATAAGGCTCGTAAACATCTTCAAGCGTATCTGGTTCTTCCGAAAGCGCAGAGGCCAAGGTGGACAATCCCACAGGATGACCAGCAAATTGGATGCACAAAAGCTCAAGAATTCGATTATCAATCGGATCCAAACCCAGCGAATCTACCTCAAAAAACGCTAACGCTTGAGCTGCGCAGTCTTCATCAATAGGGCTAATCCCTTTAACTTGTGCCCAGTCCCTAACGCGTTTCAAAAGCCTATTTGCCAAACGAGGGGTTCCTCTGCTTCTTCGAGCAATTTCTAAAGCCCCCTCTTCCAGAATATCCACCTCTAGAATTTGAGCAGATCTTCGAACAATGAGCGCAAGCTCTTCAGGCGTATAGTAATTCAGGCGAAACGAAATACCAAAACGGTCACGAAGAGGACCCGTCAAAAGCCCTGTTCTCGTGGTTGCTCCAATAAGAGTAAAGTGCGGCAAATCAAGGCGAATTGAACGAGCAGCAGGCCCCTTGCCCACCACAATGTCTAATGCAAAATCTTCCAATGCAGGATAGAGAACTTCTTCAACCATGCGATTTAAGCGATGGATCTCATCAATAAAGAGCACATCACCCTCTTCAAGATTGGTAAGAATAGCTGCAAGATCGCCCGTTCGTTCGATCGCTGGACCACTCGTAGTTTTAATACGAACGCCTAATTCGTTTGCCACAACGCTTGCCAAGGTGGTTTTACCAAGCCCAGGAGGGCCCGAGAATAAAATGTGATCAACCACATCATGACGCGCACGTGCCGCTTCGATCAGGATAGACAAGCTTTCCTTTACCTTTGTTTGACCTAGATAATCTTTCAAATGGGTCGGTCGAAGGCTTCGATCAAGCACAAGATCATCTTCGATAAGAGAAACTGAGCAAGCACGCGCTGAAGGGTCTTGCTTTGCTACCCCTTCCGCAGAAGCCTCCTGCTTCCCATCGAAGACCGAAGGCATTGATGCCTCAAATAATGCACTTTCTATTTCAAATTCATTTGCCACGTATTTATCCAAACATTTGCCATTTGATATTTGTTGTTTGGCATTTATCAATTAACATCTAGTGTTCTGTCGAGCATTCACCAATCAACATCTATCGTTCAACATTTGCTAATTAATTTCAAGCAGCTTTACTTTCCCAAGCGCTTGAGGGCATATTGCAATAGTACCGTCTCCGATGCTTCTTCGGGAGCCCCTTTAAGAGAAAGACCCGCTTCTTCTGAAGTAAACCCCATAGAAAGCAAAGCCTCCAAAACTGCTTTCTTGGTATTGAGCGCCTGCTGAAACACTTCTGAGCCACGAGGTTGCCCTTCTCCAGCAAATGACTCCTTAAGTTCAAGGACGATGCGGGAAGCCATTTTTTTCCCGACCCCTGGAACCCGCTGTATTGCAGAAAGATCTTGCGAAACAATTGCCGCAATTGCATCCCCGGGATCAAAAGTGGAAAGCACCGCTAAAGCCACCTTCGGCCCAACGCTGGAAACCGAAACTAGACGCAAAAACAAGTCTTTTTCCTCTTGGTTTAAAAACCCATAAAGAACAAGAGCGTCGTCTCGAATTTGCAAATGAGTAAGCACCCGAACCGTGTCGCCAGGCATACCCAACCGCGCTAAACTCTTGCTTGCCATAAGCACTTGATATCCGACGCCTTGAACATCAATTACCGCCGCATCGAGCGAAGTTGCAATCAAAGTTCCTTTTAAACACGCAATCATAAGGCATCCGCCTTTCCAAATGAAGCAAGATCATAATTTGCAAAACAAATTGCTGCCGCTAAGGCATCTGCAGCATGATCTGGTTCAGGCTTTGACTCCAAACCCAAAAGATGCTGCACCATATATTCCACTTGCGCTTTGTCAGCTGAACCAGTACCGACAATAGCTAACTTGATTTGTTTAGGTGAATATTCACCAAAATGCGCAACTGTTGACGCACATGCTGCCAATGCTGCTCCACGCGCTTGACCTGTGGCAAAGGCGCTTGTGGTGTTAGTTCCAAACCAAACAGTTTCGATACTGACACAGCTCGGCTGATAGCGCGCCACAACTGCGGATATTTGACTGTAGATCTTAAAAAGACGATCGGGCAATTGCTGACTAGAACGAGTTTCAATGCACCCATACGCCATACACGCTAATCGAGCACCTTGTTGAGTGACAACACCCCAGCCAGTATGGGCAAGACCAGGATCGATGCCTAAAATGATGCGCTTTTGCGGTGTGTGATGCATGTATTGCTAACTCCTCTTATCAAACATTTGTTCGTATAATAGCACACACCAAGATAAGAGCAGCGTTTAAATGCTTAACTTCAAAGAATGCTCGCTATAAACCAATTCTCTCGAAGTAGGCTAACCATTTTTTTAACGATTCATCGCTAATTGCATGTTCCATCTGGCATGCCTCGTCTTCGGCGACCTCTTCAGATAAGCCAACCTTTTCAACAAGAAAGCGCGTAAGCATTTCATGTCGCTTTAAAACCGCACATCCATATTTGTAGCCATCTTCAGTAAGGGTGATATCCCCGTAATAAGGCTGCTCAAGCATACCTGAGTTCTTTAAACTTGTTACCGCTTTAGATACTGAAGCTTTCGAAACGCCCATTTTTGTCGCGATATCAACCGAGCGCACAGGTTGGGTTTGACTACCCCCCAGCATCACAATAGCTTCAAGATAATCTTCGTGGGACATGGAAACCTTTTCCACAACTCCCCCTTCCCGATCGATACGCCGATGTAACAAAAACTCTCTTATATACATAGTATACTGATGCAGCAACACATACTCATGAAAGTTGGATTTATGGTTACTAATCGCTACATTGATACTCGCGGAAAATGCGAAACCCCCGTAACGTTTACTGAAGCTGTTGTGAAAGGTCTTGCAAATGGTGGAGGCTTATTTGTCCCAGAAACTCTGCCTCATTTAAGTCTCGATGAAATACTTTCTCTTACCGATTTTCCCTACGCAAAACGTGCAGCTTATCTGTACCGCGCTTTCGGTATCGATCTTCCAGAAGAAACAATTGATCAGCTAATGGATTCTACCTACGGTGATCGATTTGACGATAGTGCCATCTGCCCAATTACCTCCCTTAATGAATCTACCCATATTCTTGAACTTTGGCATGGCCCCACAAGCGCATTTAAGGATATGGCACTTCAATGCTTACCCTACTTCTTTAGCGCCAGTGCAGCACAATTACGTGAGCAGGGAAAACTCAACAACACTTTCTTAATCCTTGTTGCCACCTCAGGAGACACAGGAAAGGCCGCATTGGAGGGTTTCCGCGACAAGGACGGTATTAAGATTGCCGTGATGTATCCCGATGGCGGCGTAAGCGATATTCAATACAAGCAAATGGCAACCCAGCTTGGCGACAACGTCATGGTTTGGGCGGTTACTGGCAACTTCGACGATTGTCAAACAGGTGCAAAGAACGTCTTTAACGACGAGGCCTTTGCAAAACAGCTCATGGATAACCATGCGGTTGCTCTTTCAAGTGCTAATTCTATTAATTGGGGTCGCCTCCTTCCCCAGGTTGTTTACTATGTCTCAAGCTATGCCGAACTCGTTGCGCAAGGAAAATTAGAAGCGGGCCAGCTTCTGGATGTCTGTGTACCAACAGGTAACTTTGGCAATATTTTGGCAGCTTGGTACGCAAAACAATTAGGCACTCCCTTAGGAACACTTTTCTGTGCGAGTAACGAGAATCGAGTTTTAACTGACTTTATCAATTCAGGCACTTACGACATTGCGGATCGTCAGTTTGTACTTACCCCTTCACCCTCAATGGACATCCTGGTGTCATCTAACGTCGAACGCCAGCTGTTTGAATTAAGCGGCAGAAATGCAGATCTGATTGCTGCTTGGATGGAACAGCTTAAAGCCAAAAAGACTTTCACTATCGACGAGGAAACCCGCAACAAACTTCAATCTGACTTCAAAGCAGAAGCAGTCGACAGCGAAACCTGCTTACGTACTATTAAAGAAGTCCACGATGCTTATAACTACGTAATTGACCCCCATACCGCCGTGGCATACAAAGTTGCTGAGCAGCTTCGAGGAGAAAATCCTGTTCTGATTGCCTCCACTGCACATTGGGCCAAATTCGGAGAAAACGTTTACCGCGCTTTGCACGATCTCAAACCAGGAGAAGATCTTCCCGAGCAAGTTGCTTCATTGAGCGGATGCGAACTCAACAAACTTATTGCTGATGAGGCTCATTGCCACAATATCCCTCAAGGCTTAGCTGAACTTGATTCGCTTCCCATTCGTTTTAGTGAAACTATTTCTGGAACTACTGAAGCAATCGAAGCGGCAGTTGATTCATTCTTGCTTGGAAAAGATACTGAATAATTGTCTCCTATCTTTAGGTCGTTGCATTTTTTGAGCCTTTTATCGAATGCTTATGGATGCAATGTAGAGTCTGACGGGCAGAAAGCCGCATGGTAGGGTTGTTATGGTCAAGGGCAGGTAGCCTGTGATGCGTGTCTGCAATGCATCCCTGCGACGCGTGCCGCTTCCTCTGCCCTCCCGTTGAACTGCCTGCCCGCTGAAGCAGCTGCGAACTCCATACGGTATCCCCCGATCTTTTAATGCGGTAGGTTCATTGTGTTCGTTTTGGCGAACACACCCAGACGCGATGCATGCATGCTTTGCGCCATGGAGGACGGGACAAAGCATGCATGAGTGGATCCTTTCGAATACGGAAACAAGAATATGTCGGCGCACTTCGGCTAACTCATTTTGGAATGAGGATGGGTTCTATCGCCTTGCCCTGCGCCACGTTCCCACCGCGACGACACATGCAGCAACAGCTATCATAGCGAGCGCGAAAAAGACTCCTGTCATTCCGTCATCGGTTTCCGCGAGTTTCTTCTGGGAATAGGAGTCGCTGTTTTCCGAGTCACCGTCCACACCTAAGTTGCTATTCTTGGCTGGATCGTCATCTTGGTTGACCTGCCCTGACTCGAGCTCCTCATTCCATTGGGCGTAAAGGGTCGTCTGTCCGCCTGCTGCGGCAAGATCCTCTTCGAGGGCTACCCCCGACTGATAGTCGGCACCGCTGCCGTCGGGCGCGGTGTTCCAGCCGGCGAACTCGTAGCCTTCTCTGACGAACTGGCAGGTGTCAAGGGGCTCTCCCATGCCGATCTCGACTTTTTGCGGATCCATTGCGCCTGTGCCTCCGTTAGCATCGAACAGCACAGTGTAGTAGTCGCGCTCCCACTGGGCGTACAGGGTCACGCTTCCGCCATCGATGTCGGAGAGGTTTTCGGAGACTGTTGCTGCATCGGCGAATTGCGTGCCGCCGCCATCAGCTTCGGTATTCCACCCGAGGAAATGGAAACTCTCAAGATTAAACATGCAAGGCAGCAGCTCTTGGGGGATGTCGCGGAAGAACTTCTGGTCGAGAACCGCGCTGGCGTCCACCGTGTTTGCTCCGTTGGGATCGAAGTGCACATAGTAGGCGTGCGGTTCCCACTGCGCATAAAGCGTCACTACCGCACCATCTTCCGTTGCAAGATTTTGCACGTTTTCGCCGTCGGCGTAGGGCGTGCCCTCCCATGAAGAGGTCGTCGTCCATCCGGCGAAGTCGTAGCCATCTCGCGAGAAACCGTTGGCGAACAGGTTCTGCGGCTCGCCGTAGACCATGTCCTGTGCGCTCATGCTGCCGGTGGCATCGTCGGCGTTGGGGTCGAAGTTCACCTGATAAACGTTGGCAGCAGGATGTGCCTGCAGAGCGACCGGGCCAGTGAGCGTGATGGTCTGGTTGGCGGTCTCGGGGTTGTCGTTTTGCCATTGAGGCGCGCAGCCGCCTGCTGTCCAACTTTCGAACGAGTAACCCTCATCAACGGAGGCGCCTATCTCCAACACGTCTCCCTCGAGACAGTGCTCGAGGGAGGTGGTACCCGCACCGTCTATCCATGCGTTTGCATGATCATCTGCCATAACCTCAACGGTGAAGTATTCGAGTGAGAGTATGCCGGCACCGCTTTGGATGTCGAGAGTTGCCTGCCGAGTATCCCACCCCTCGATGGAAACGATATAGATTCCGTCAGGCAGGATGGTAGTACCAGAGTGAGATGACGCGTTAGATACAATCGCATAAACCCCGGCTCCCGCAGTTACCCAGTCGGGATGAAACTCCGTCCCATCTTTGTCCGTAAGCGTGATCTGATTCGAAGGATCGCTCAGCCCTACGCCTTCCCCGTCGTTGGTCATTGTGAGATAGGCGGTGCCGTCATCGGCGACGACCGCACTCAAGGCTACCTCGTCGTTCACAAGCGTGCCGTCCTGACTCAGCCAGCAGAGGTTGGTGACCGTCGAACCATCAGCATAGAAGGATCCTAATCCGTAGCCTTCCCACCCGATGATCGACTTGCTCAGCGAAGAACCAGGCCACCTCAACTCGACCGACTCATCAAAGGTGGCTGAAATCGTTTCCTCTTGGTTTTCCGCCTTCATCACGATATCGTAGGACAACGGCTCCCACTGCGCGTAGAGTGTTGCGGTAGTACCGTCATCCTGGGAAAGGTTCAAAACCGTGCTGGCATCGGCATAGGCACCGCCGGTGCCGTCTGCCTTGGTGTTCCATCCCGTGAACTTGTATCCGGGGAGGTCGAACCCGCACGTCTGCAGCACAACGCTCTGCCCGATCTTTGCCGTGACGGTATCCATGCTGCCTGAAACCTGTGTGCTTGCCATGACGGGAACGTTTGCGTCGAAGGTTATCGTGTAGGCGGGTTCGTGCCACCAGGCGTAAAGGATTACCTTTCCTGATGAATCCATCTGGTGGATCCACCTACCGTTATCGTCGGTGTAGCCCTCCACGCTGCGTATGAGGCTGCCGTCGGCGTTCACCACCAGCTTCGCGGCCGCCGCATTCGGATCGGCGGTGGTGCCGTATCCTATAATTGTCCAATGGTCGGGGCCTGTCGGTGTGACAATATTGGAAAGCGATGTGGTGTAGGAACGCACGTATGCCGAGCCATTGGAACCCCCGCTTACGTTGGCATTGAATACGACGTTGGGCACTGCATGCAACACCCCATTAAAACCTACATTAGCCTTGCCGGTGTAGATGGTACCATTCGAGTCCACCGCGCTTGTGACCGAGTTGTCTGAGCAAATCCACGGATAGACCTCGTTGTCGATGGTGCGGACATCATTGGTTCCGTAGGGCGCGTCGGCATGGGAGGCACCCGAAAGGTCGATGCCAGTGATGCGGGTGCCGTCGGCGGCACCTTCGATTGCCACAATGGTCTTGCTGACCGAATTGCCCCACTTATCCACAGGATTGACGACCCGGTCAGCGTTCAGCGATCCTCCGGTGATGGTGGTGGTACAGCCCCTGTTGCTGTTGTAGTAACCGACATCCTGCAAGATGCCCAGACCCTTGGCGGTTATGGTTCCTCCGGATATCGTAATGCTAGTCTTGGGGTTGTTGTAAACGATATCGTGACCATGGATGGCGCCGATCCCGACCTCTCCAGTTGCGTTGACGGTGCCGCCCGAAATGACAATATTCATTTGAGACGTTTTGGAATTCTTTTGGTAGAAATGCCCGCCAATACCCGCGCTATTGCTAGCGTCGACATAACGTCCGCCTACAGCGGTGACATCTCCACCCGAGATGTAAATGTCGGTGACACCGGACTCTTTTCCTCCTCCAGACCCGATACCAGCACCATCACCATAGCTTTCGGCGTTAACCGTGCCGCCACTGATGTATATTCCCTGCGCAAGGCCCAACCCTCCGGACCCGATGCCGGCGCCTTTATCTCCAGTCGCCTGAGCGGTGACATTGCCTCCGTTGATGCGAATGTTCTCTCCACGAGACAAACAGCTTGTAAGAACCGTCTCAGCTTCGCCGCCTCCGATACCTGCACCATTGCCGTCAGTGCTTATAGCGAAGACGTCGCCTCCGTTGATGGTGATGTCCTTGCCGTTGCGGCCGTATCCACCTCCGATACCTGCACCGCCGTCGACACCCTCCGCCTCAACGATTCCACCGTTTATTGTGATGTTTTGAGCGTTTCCGCGACATCCGCCTCCGATACCTGCGCCACCGTTACCGCCTTTTGCCACGACTCTGCCGCTGTTGATTTCGATGTTGCCCGTGGTGCCCGTGGCTATATAAGACAGAACGAAAACCGATCCGATACCTGCACTACCACTCGAGTAGCTTGCGTTTGCAGCGATGCTGCCCGGGTTGGCAGGGTCTTCGGTCTCAAACACAAGTTTGGTTTGCGTGCCGTCCTTGCGGATCGCGGGACAGAGCAGATAGCTGCCAAAATAGGAGCTAGAGCCTGCTTCGGAGACGAGCTTGACGGTGCTTCCCTTGTTCTCAGCAATCTCGATGGCGGCGGTGCGCACGCCGATGTTCGACGTGATGCTGGGGTCGATATTGAGGCCGTCAGCCAGCTTAACCGTGATCGTTTGTCCCTGCGGGGCGGAAATGAGCACTCTTACATTTTCGCTTTGCCCGACAAGGCGGTACACTCCTGCCTTCTCGATGTGGATGGTGGTGCTCCAATAGGCTTTCGAGACATCGATGGTATCGCCAGGGTTCGGGCGCCAGTCAGCCCAGGAACCCCGCAACCCTGACCCCACCGATCCTGCATCCGCAGATGTTGCCGCCTTGTCTTCATCGGCATATGCGCCGAGAGGGCATGCACATAAAGCGAATGCGAACGCCGCAACGAATACCAACACAGTAATGGATGAAGCGATGATTCTTTTTGCCAGCGCCATGCAGACCCCCGCCTTTGCTGTCGTCTCGCGAATAAGAGCGAATCGCTTGTGGATGGCAGTGCGTCATGCGCTTCGGTCTAGAGACGATTCACCTGGCGCACTGTCTCATATTAATTCATCCTAACATTGGGAATTACGAAAGATCACATCCGATCGTGAAGGAAAATGGATGGTGTTCGGTGGAGCTAGCCTTCTTCCGAGAGCCTTACCCCTTCCGGAAGTTTTACTTTAATTACAATTTCGAACAAGTCAGTATTTTTGATCCGATCAGTCGAAGTAAGCACCATCTGATTCTCCGAAGAAGATGGTGCTTTTTCTTTAGAGGACGCCAAACCTTGAGAGGTAATTTGATCTTCACGATCAATCTGCTCGCTTCTCTTAATTTGATTTTTAAATCTGGTCTGATCCTTGAAGTCTTCTCCTAATTCTTTGCGAACTTCAGACTCAATCTTTGCCTTTGCAGCGCAGTTTTCTTCTGCCGAGAACACATGCAGACATCCATAGCAGACATCCATATCAGCAAAGCAGCGCGCATGACATATGGGGCACTCTTTAATTCCACTTTTTAGCCCGTCTAGAACGTCGGCATCACAAATCATGCTTGCAGTATTATTTTGCAAATGATCTAAATTCACCTTTTGATTTTCCGATTTACCAACCATCTCTTCAAACATACACTTTCACCTCATCTCCTTCGCAAAACCACTGCTTATCAATATGGGAAAATTTTTCTAAAACTCCTCTCGCCTTCAAACATCGGATTATTTTTCCTGGAGGAATATTACGCTGCGCTAAGAGCACCTTGCCTCGGTCATCAAAAAATGCGATATCAAGATTTCCCTTTATTCCGAAAGTATGAATGGCATTACAGGGAGAAATGAGCAGGGTGCATTCCTTTGGTCTTTTTGCCAGAAACCCCAAAAGACGATCCCTAAAACGTGTCGCAATAATAAGGTTCCCTAAACAATAAGCAGAATTGCTATTGACGGGTTCGCTATTCAAAGTCCTGACTGGAGATTCTCTGTTCACCTTTTCATGCTGTTTCGTTTTTTCTCTTAAAAACTCCCTCAGCTGTATTTTCGAACGTCAAACAAGGCCTTTTGATATGCCCCGTAACCAACCCCGACTTCATCCTATTTATCATTGCCCTCACCTTTTTCAATCCATTGGTTTTAATTCCACAACGCATCCCTATACGTTCTTCGTCCTCAGCTTTTACAGACAAAGAAAACCTTATAGGACAGATCTATGCTCGAGATTCAGCAGAGGCAGCACATCAATCCTTCTAGGAACCCCAAGAATAAGCCCCTAATTGCATCAATCCACGACATTCTTTGCTTCTATTCCGTAGCCTTCTTTGTTTCTATTCCGTAGCCTGATTCACGGGATTTTCTTCGTAAACCAAAACGACCGAAGTTTCTGCCTCCACCGAAGCACACGTAACTGCAAGCCAACAAAAAGTTCCCGTATCTTTTGCAAAAGTAGCAACAGATTCTTGCCCGCTTGGTACGTAACTCCAACCTTTTTCTTCTAGGTGCTTCTTGATTTCTGCCATAGTTTCACCGATCGACCCCTCAACGGAATAGCCAACTGTTCTTCCATCGTTTGATACCGCCATTGAGGTACCACTGAGACCAATTTCTTCCTCAAATCCATCGGGGAGATCATTAGAAAAATGACCCTGCCACGACACATTGCTATCCAGGGCACCTACATCACTAGCGGAATCATTTCCTTGAGAAACACTAAAAGCATCAAGTATTCCTGTCGTACCTATCTGAAGTACGCCTGGTTCAGAATTGAAAAACGCAGATAACGACAGGACAATTATCGCTATCAAGAACCCAGCAAGTATGGGTTTTGCCCGAGGAAATAAAAGTTGCTCCTTTTGTTTTCGTCCTGAAGGTTGGGCGTAATCAGCCTCTTTTTGCTCAAAGGAAAACTCTCCTGAGCGAATGCGATTTTGCAATTCCTTCCGCAGTTTTTGGCGCTGGTTATGTTTTAAAGTAGCTCTCATAACAGAACTCCCGATTTATATACATCGACTACCAGTGACTCGGTGTGGGTCAAAGACGGAAACGAAACTCCAAACACGCCTGACAAGATTCCCTTTCCAAAAAGCGTGGGAGTAAAATCAAGCGTTCCTTCAAAGGCAACAAGCTCTCCTGAAACTCCCCGAGAAGTAACCTGCACCTGTAAATGCTCTGCAGAAAATTCGTTTTTTAAAGACTCGGAAATCAACGCACAAGTTTGACCAATCTCCTGTTCGTAGGAAGGGGAAGGCGCATAGGTGCAAACGAGCGACCGAAATGAGCGATCAAATGATGCACATTCCGAAAAGAACAGCAATGCATTAATTACAATAAGACCAATTATTAAAGCAGCAGGAAAAACTACTACAAATTCAATAGTCATTTGACCGCGATCTTCCCTGTTTGCAAGAGCGCATTTTCGCTTTATCTCCATTGCCGCACCCCCGTCCATGAGGCAGCAACCGAATAAAGCTGATCCAATCCCTCCTGAAAAGCACTCGATAAACTACCCGTAATCCCTGAAGGCAGCGAAACAGTAATGGGTATTTCGACTTTTCCTTCAAGAAGGACAATGGTTGCAATCTCAAACTCGGCACTTAGCGCATCAACAACCGAAGAGGCTAAAGTTTCTGCAGCCGAAACCGCTCCATTGATCCCACCCTCGCCGTAGTTAATAGCAGTATTTTTCATCGACAGAAGCTGCACCGAAAAAGAGGAATCATCTGCCGAAAGAACATGTGTCGAATTTACTAAGGCCGCTTTTCTTGCCAGTAAATCAGGAGGAGAAAATCCAACTTCATCTATTCGCTGCTCAAAAGTATCCGCAGCCCAAGTTCCAAGCCCGCTTGCACTTGCGAGTGGAATTGCATTGAGCGCCTGCCCTATCGCAGAACGCATCGCTTCGTGCCCGTCTGCATATACCTCTAATAAACCCGACCACAAATCCAAAACAACACGCGCTGTGCCAACTGCAGCATTCTGCGAATCAATGCCGTCAAGAAATGATGTTATGATGTTCTTCCCTTCATCCGAAGATTCACGAACAAGTGTGGAAGCAGAAAGCGCAGCTCGCGCACCAAGCATGCTCACGTCTTCACTTCCCGCAAAGGTAGAAACAAACCGCGAAGAAGGCGCAGAAAGATCAACCACAAGCGCGATAGCACCCCAATGTCCAGGAGGAAGAATTTTTAATCTTTTAGCACTAACCTCAGAAATTCCTTCAAAAATAGTGTCAAATAATCCTTGCGCAGTATCCTTGATACTCTGACTTAAAGGATCAAGCTTAAGACGTGCCTTTTCATATTCTTCAGCAGCACGGGCTACCTCGTTGTAGTGATATTCGAATCCGTTTTCAATATTCGAAGAAGCAGCCGCCACCTTTCCCATGCTGCTTGCACTAAATTTGCAATAGGAGCAAGTTGTGTATGCTCCGCTCCCGTCCATTTCCTTAATTGATCCAGTATCTACCCTTGTTTGACCCGAGCATCCAGGACAGCCTTCCCATGCATGAAGAGAAAACAGTCCTTGTTCGTTTTGCGTTTTAGGATAAATTGCATCACTATAAAGAGAGGTTAAACGCATTTCATCCGTATTTTTTGGAAGTGTAGGAAATGACGCTTCAAACAAATCGTCGGTTTCATAAACGTATCCTTCTCCCACCGTTTTTACTGCAAAGGCATAGAAATTCTTTCTCAACGCTGAATTAGACTGTTCATCAATCGAAGATCCCTGTGGTTGTTCAATTTCATAACGAACTTTGTAATACTGCTGAGAGCGCGATAATGCCGCCTGAAAAGACCACGTATCGATTGAAGAAAAGTACGGATTGTCGACCCCACTCATATCGGCAAGACTTGCTGCTCTTTCGTACATACAGTATTCGCTTTTGCTTCCAGAATCGTGAATATAAGCCTTTTCTTTCCATTCATTTGCTTGCTGAGCTGCTTCTTCCGCTTTTTCTGCTTGATCTACTAAGGTCTGATGCTTTTCTTGGGCAGAGTTTTGAGCCTGGGTCGATTTTTCAAAAACAAGCGGCTCTCCTGCAGTTCCCTCCCAGGGTGCCAAAACAACAATGCCGTAATAATGAGATTTCCCTTCTGCTGAATTCGCCAAGAGAACCTCCTGCGCTTTTGCAGTGGCAATAAAGGGAAGTGCTTTCTGTAATGTTTCAAGTGAATTTTGTGCCGATTCATAAAACGAATCACGTGCTTTTCCTATTTTTACCGAAGCATCCAAGAGTCCTTTCGACAAAGTTGCAGTTGGCGGGATGCAGGCACAAACAACCCCAATTGCTAAAACCACCAAAGAAGTAAGCGAAAGCGTAAAGGTTATTGCATCGCATACGGTAACTACAATATAGAATTCTCCAACTGTATTTTCTGCAGCAAGTACTGCCGCATCTGCAGTTTCTTGAACACGGGCGGAAACCGTGTTTACCTCATACACTTTTGCGCAAGTAAACAACAAAGCTAGAGAAATTAACAGAGCAAGAATCATTCCTACCGTAGAAAAGCCCTGGTCGGTCTCTTTGTTCCAGAAAAGTGAAGAAGTACTCGAGGTGCTCATTTCAGCTAACCCCCTCCAACAGTCCATCATCACGATGAACCCAGCCATTAGGGTTAATTCCATCTTCACTTTCTCTTATCCAGCTACTGTATGTTTCTCTCTGAACTTCAACTCGCTGGACAAAATACCCTGAAGCGTTTGTGAGACCCATAGCTTGAGCTGCAAAATCAAAGATCGGTAGAAGTTCTAGCTGATTTTCTATTGAGACTTTAACCGAATCGCTTTCTTCGTTGCCCTCAAGAGTAATAGACCATGAGCAGCCAGATTGGTGAACATGAAAGTTTTCCTGCTGCGGAATAGATCCTAAATGACGACGAACTGAATTCTCGTAAGAATCCTGGTCTGCTGAGGCATCGTTTTTCGTTGCAAGAAGACGACACCCTTCACTTGCCGCAGCCTTCATAACAGTATGGTTATATAAAATAATGCCTGGTTGTATCAGGAAGAGTAACAGCAAGAGTATGACGGGGATCAAGAAGGCACATTCTACCGCTGCCTGTCCACTGCCGTATTTCAAAGGTAATCCCCGCATACTTTGATCACCACCTTTTATTGATCTAATCCCACCACGACAAAATTAAACCCCGCGCTTTTGTTTTGCTTCCATTCCCTCCATCCAAAACGAAAGCACATCTGATCAAGCACCTTCTCGGAACAGAAAGATACCTATCCAAGCGCTCTCTCAGTACAGAAACACATCCAACCAAGCTCCTTCAGCCACTTGCTGCAAATGATGAGAGGCAGACTGAAGGGCATGCTCAAGTACAAGACCCGTTTCGAAAAGGCGCCATACTGCACCAAGCCCTATAACCAAAGCAAGGAAGCCAGCAAAAATAACGGCATACTCAACGGTTGACTGTCCCGCATTGATTGAAGCTCTCCTTGCGACTTTTGTTTTTCTTCGATACTTCCCCATCAGCTACCGCGCCACCAAAGGTCTATAAACTATTGATACCCGAAGCGATCGCATCCCACAGTTCTTGCAGCTTAGGCCTGAAAACCGTAATTGCAAGAATAGCGATCACGACAAGCACACCAACCAGAATTGCATATTCTGTTGTACCCTGACCTGGGTAAACGCGCAGATCTTTTCGACAGCGCCACACCATACCCACCAACGATTTGTCCTTTGAATTTTTCCCGTTACCTCTTTCTACGTTCCTTTTCATAGCGCACCTCTTTTCCTACAATCGACTTCCAAGCTCCTATCAAAGCAAGGCAAACTGCTAGGCTAAAATGACGCTTTACCTCACCTGTCAAAAGCCACTAAAAACCTTCCATTAGATCAAGCATTATTGGACCCATTATGAGAATGAGCATTGCAGGGAGAATGAGTGTTCCTACTGGTAAAAGCATCTTTACCGGCGCCTTAGCAACTTTTTCTTCAAGCTTTGCCTTACGAACCGCACGTGCCTCACTTGCCAGTAAACTCAAATTCACAGCAAGCGATGTTCCGAAGCGCAACGACCGAATGATGTTCTCAGCAAGACGTTCGAATAAAACCGAATCATACGAACGCGCAAGCGCACGTAATCCCTCACTTCGATCAATCAGTCCATGAGTCCATTGGCTCTGCGCCAATGCCAGAGATGAGCTCAATGCGCCATCGAAATTGCTATAAAACAAGCTGAGCGCCCTATCGAACGTCATGCCGCTTTTAAGCCCCAAAATTATCACCTCGATCATTTGAGATAGATGTTTTTCGGCAACAAACGATCTACTTTGTGCCTCCTGCTTCAACGCCCTTGATACTGCAGTTACCCCTCCTATTCCCCCAAATATCAACCCAATTAAAGTCATAAGCGAGCTCAAGAAAGTCCCCAGCAATGCACCAACAATTCCTCCGAAAAGCATCAATCGAAACCGTGCTGCTGCTACCCCTTTACGGGAAACGAAACTATCCAAACCAGCCTGTCTTAATTGCTTTTCACAAGAAGTCCAATTCGTCGCCAAAAGAGAAACCAGTCCATTTGGTAGAGCGTTTTCTCGACGACTCAACTCAATGACGTAAACCAGGATGCGGTGATTCATGCCTTGTGATTCCAAAGAAATCGACAATGCATCCGCAATCGACGAAGACCCTAAAAGTACTTTCATCATATTTTTGTGACGCGACGTTTTATAACCGCTAAACGCTGCGCTACCAAGAATGCTCCCCGAAATAAAAGCGAATACTGTCGCAAATATCCCTAATACTTCACCCATCTACGCCACCTCGACTTTAAGCAAACGTCTCACCAGAGAAATCCCAAGTAGCTGCATACCTAGTGCCACCAATAAAAGGCATATTCCAAGCATGCTTTCAAAAAATGGATCTAAGAATCCAGGTGACACCAGTGAGAGAATTCCTATAAGAGCAAAAGGCATGATAGTAACTATCTGCGCAGAAAGTTTTGCCTGGGCGGTTTGAGTTTTTAGAGTACGTTTGAGTTCTATTTCATCAGAAACCGATTGACGGGTTATTTCTAAAACTTGCTGCATACTGCTGCCGGTTTTATGCTGAATCTCTAATGCTGTAGCAAGAAAAACCAATTCGGGTTCATCTGTTTTATTCTTCAAAACAGCCAAGGCGTCTTCGGGATTTCCACCCGTTTTAAGAACTCCTTCAACTTCATGAAAGAGCTCGCCTAAGGGTCCTGAAAGACTTTTTCTTACCTCACTTATAGTTTGTATGAGGGTATAACCAACCTGAAAACAGGCTTTCATCGATTGCAGTGCTTCAGGAATAGCTTCACGTAGCTGCTCACGCTCTAAATCACATCGATGCCCCGCCCAAAGGCCAATCGAAAGCCACAGGCACACTCCTAAAGCAATCCCACACACCATTGAGCTTGACAGCAAAACACCAAAGCAAGAAATAACTACCGTTGACGCCACCAGAAGGGAAATAATAGCCTCAACAGGCATACTTCCATATTTGCCCCTAAGTGCCCCTTGAATAGTTTCCCCATAACGCTTTATAGGCGAAATAGAGAGCAGTCCCTGAGAAGGTTTAAGCAAAAACGGTATTCCATGTCGTAAAAGCGAAGCGAAAAGAGACCCATCTACCCCTGATCTATTCTGCACCTTCTGATTTCGCAACACTTTTACAATACGTTCCTGCAATGCTAACGAAACAAGAAAACCACCCACTAAAGCACACAGAAGCGATCCTAAGAGAAGCATCATTTGCATTTCCACTGTTCGACCTCCTCACCCGTCGCAATTCCCAAATAAGGCAGGTCGTCCAACCAGGCAGGATAGCTACGCCATTCGCATTCTCCTGTAACAAAATCTCGAACATAATATTGATCAACAAGACAACGTAACTTTTCTTCGCTCCAGCTAAACCCCGCTATTTCACAAATTCCTCTCGAACCATCTGGATATCGAGTTGTTTGGATCACCACATCTATCGCGGTTGCTATTTGAGCTTCAATGACGCTTACAGGCAACTCTGCTCCATAACGAACCATCGTTGCCAATCGCGATACTGTTTCTTGGGGAGAATTTGCATGAAGTGTTGTAAGCGATCCATCATGTCCTGTCGACATAGCCTGCAACATATCGAGGGCTTCTGCCCCACGACACTCCCCAACCACAATTCGATCTGGACGCATTCGCAAGGAATTAACCACTAAATCACGAATGGTAACCTCGCCTACTCCTTCAGCACTTTGAGGACGTGCTTCTAAACGAACAACATGAGGATGCTCGTGAAAACGTAATTCTGCAGAATCCTCAACTGTCACAATACGTTCCGAAAAGGGAATTATCGCCGAAAGTGCATTAAGAAGCGTTGTTTTTCCACTACCTGTACCTCCAGAAACCGCAATGTTGCACCTTCTCAAGACCGCCCATTCAAGAAACTGCTCTATCTGTTCATCAAAGGAACCTAATTTACGCATCTCTGATAATGAAAATGCGTGCGATCTAAATTTTCGAATTGTCACTGTAGGACCATCGATAGCTAGAGGCGGAATGATTGCATTCACGCGATGCCCTTGTGGCAAACGCGCATTAACCATAGGAGATGACTCATCAATCCGTCTTCCCAAAGGCCCAATAATGCGATCTATAAGCGTATAAACTTGCCCATCGTCTCCAAACGCTTGAGACGCTCTTTGCAGTTTTCCTTCTCGCTCAAAATAAAGTGATTGAGAACCGTTAACCATTATTTCTGTGATTGTTTCATCGGCTAGCATTTCTTCAAGAGGACCGAGCCCAAACACGTCATCCAAATACCGTTCAATTAACCCTTCGACCGTTAGAGGCTTTTTAATGAGCCATGGTTCTTCTCGCAATACTTGCTCACACGCAAAACGTAATTCACTACGAGCTTGCCTTGGATTGAGAGAAATCAATCTTGCAGCTTCTACTGAAGGGATAATTTCCGATACTCGATTTCGCAACATTTCTAAAATCTGAGCCAAACCCTCATTATGAATCGTCAAAGGAGATTGGCCAGCATACGCTGCTCTTTGAATTAAAGACATGCCACTCTCCTTTTTCGCAAGCTTGAGAATGGATTAGTTTTTCGTTGCGACTTCTCTAGAGCAAACTGTTCCTGGAAGCGTTCTTTATCTCCTTCTGGCAAAAAAGAAATGCAAAGTTCACGTACACTTTGAATAAATGCGCTTTTCGTCGAGAGAAGCTCTTTTGGCAAACTTGCTCCTAGCAATTCTCCAACTTCTCTACCTCCATCCTTAATCTCCTGAACCGAAATTCCCTGCATAGCACACGAAATATCAAGAGGAGTCAAAAGAGCATGACGCGAACAAAAATTCAGAGCGTACGCAAAAGGCTGAATTGCAATGCCACAACGAGAGCACAGTGCAAGAGCTCGTGAACAAGCTCGAACCGAAGAAGGGCGTTGATCTATTACAAATAAAGTTTTATCTACTGATTCAATAATTTGAGCATGCTGTTCCGTCCAAAAAGAACCCGTATTAAGCACCACTACATCAAAGTACCCTTTTACGAACTCAACTATTTCCGCCATATGAGACACGATCAACTCTGACTGCTCTAAACGTTCTGGTGCAGCAATAACTGCAGGCAGCCCGTCTTCAGGTGATACTTGAGCGATTCTTTCTGGCTCCTCAATAACATCGGCAAGCGAAATCGCATTATCGCGCCCTAACATGTATGCCATATCTCCAAACTGCAAATCGGCATCAAGTAAAAGCGTTCTATAGCCAAGATCCTGATATATGAGCGCAGAACAGAGCGCTATTGTGCTTTTTCCCGATCCTCCACTACCACTTACAACCGCCAAACTAAAAGCTGTCTTTTTCCCAGATGAAGCCTTTTTAAACCGAGATAAGTTAAGAAGAGGCTCTTCTATAGCGAGGGAACTCAATGGGGTTGTTTCTTGAGCGCTCTTAATTTGTAGCGGCTTACCTTCAATAATTTGAGGCCCCTTTGAAGACTTGTTATTCTTCAAACCTTCTTTTTGGTTTTGAGTGATACCGTCGCTAGTACAAGTGTCACTGGACCAGATTCCGATATTAGGATTTTTTTCAAGCTCCCCAACGACCTGCGCATCCAAACCCAATGGACCGAATGCCTCTTTTGTATATACATCCTGTTTTCTTGCGCTATCGAGACTATTTAGAGATGACAAAGAATCCGAATATTGGCTTTCATGAAGAGCTTCTAATTCAATATCTTCGCTACTATTGTTTATGCAAGAATCTCTAAACCGTTGTTTGGCCTTGGTATAAGCTTTCACAAATTCGTGGCTTCCCCGTATTACCCCAATTCCTGCCGCTTCGCAACGCCCCACGATCGAGCCTGATTGTTCAAAAGTCACATACCAAACATCCAGTAACTCACTATCCATTTTGAGAGCAGCCGCAAGGTTAATGCCCTCCATCGAATCGCAAGAAATAACCCATACCAGAGTTTTTGTATCACCTATTGATAAGCTCTTTCTTGCTTCAAATGCATCAGAGTACAAAGTAAGCCATGGCTGAGCAAGCAGGTTCTCATCTGGCAAGCCGATTACCTCTGGATGTTTTAGAGATTCGGAATCTAAACATAAAGTCACTTCATTATTCATTGCTGCGCCTCGCTTGCGTCTTCAGATCCATCTGAGTTGTCCAATGTTTCTTCAGAAGAAGGCAGCGTAAAGTAAATTTCCATAGATTGAGATGCAGTTACGAATTCCTGAGATTGTTCAAGTGGCACCGCAAGCGTTACCCAACTAACTTTTGCATTTCCACCCTCACTAGCTTCCACATTGGTTGCAAGTACCAATAAGCCATCCCCAATTCGCGCTGTTTCTGATTCCGTCGCATATACGTCAACTAACATCCCCGCAGTAAGAGCTCCTCCTACCGCCTGGACATCTTCCGCCGGAACAGAGAGAGCGACACACCCTTCTGGAACATTTAACGGAGTAGTTTCACTACTAAAACGCTTAGTAGAAATCGCTTCACCGGAAATAACTAATGAGGAAACCTGCAATCCTTTTACTTCATCGAAATTCGTCACACATTCTTCTGGCAATAGATCTGAAAGCCAAGTTTTCATTGTGGTGTTTGAAGAAGTAAGAGTTTCTCCGGGAAATATATCTTTTGTAGCAACAAGAACTTCAACTTGTTCGCCACCATAACGCTCCATAGCCTCAGCACGAGCTGAATCCGCTTCTTGCTGAACCATTGAAGCATACAAAGCAATACAAACAGCGCAAGCTATTCCAAATGCAAATCCAACCAAAAGAACGCTTTTCTTCACGCCCGCCTCCTTTCGTTACCTCAATAATGACGGGCGCAATTCACATAATCGTGAACTTTAGCGAAAAGCTAATTCACATAAAGCAATCAAAAACTAAACAAAGCAAGAAAAGGAATCTCTCAAAAAGCAACCATGTTTCTCATATCGCTCATCCGACTAACCGCAATCATATGCTTACATCGCTCACATATCATCTCGAAACCTTGCTCCTCATATCACTTTGCTACAAAAGTAAAATCGCATTTCTCTTATCGCGCATTAATCAAGTTGAAACTATCTTTCCCATTCCGCATATTAATCAAGCTGGAACTATCTTCCCCATACTGCACATCTACCAAACAAGAAATAAAACGCATCGTAAGCAACAAAAAAGCCAAGGCTCTGCTCACAAAAGAGCATTCCTTGGCTTTATAACTACTGCTTATCACTACTTAATACATAGCGATTAGTAGCTATCGAAAAACGAAGAAAATCCCGTCACCTTCCATGGTTAAATCATTTTCTTAAGTCCGTGCGAAGAAAGCAGTATTTTTTAGTTTCGTCTGATATCACATTGAGCGCATACTTACCTCGCCAGGCATCACATTAAGCATACACTTAGCCTCGACGAGTGCCGCATTGAGCACAGAAAGAACCTGACTTATTAAAAGCACCACATGAAGGGCAAGTCCACGCTTCATTATGAGAATGACTTGAAGCCACTGGAGGATTCGGTGCACTTGCTCCATTAAAAGTGCCCTGGGAAGCAGGCTGTGGCTGCGTGACGGATGCTTGCGCAGGAGAAGAAGCTGTTGGCGATGCTGGTTGCGGGACAGAAGGTGCAGATCCAGTAACTGGAGCGCTAGGCTGCTGAGCAGAAGAATTGAAGCTTTGAGTAGGCGTAGAAGTTTGTTGCTGCGCGTTATGAGCAGTAGGAACAGAATATCCGCCTTGAGGAGCATAAGGAGATGGTGAAGAGTGACCAAAAGAGCCCGTTTGAGTATCGTCCTGCTGACCAGAAACTGACTTACGAATCGCAGAAGTGTTCTTCCAAATCAAAACGGTAAGGAGCGCAAATTCAAACCAAAGGCGGTTAAGCACTTCAAGGACAATACAAACGATAAGCATGATCAAAATACCTGCGAACGCTGCACCTGGATCATACATAATCGTAAATAAAGAAGTAATAATACTTGCAGCACATTCAAAAGCGATCAAGCATGCTGCAAAGATATAGAGAACTTTTAAGATATTTTCGATAATAAGATGCTCGAATCGAAAGAAAGGACCCCAATCGCGCTTCAAGCCAGGGCTTTTATGAATATTATCGACAGCAATAAACTTCTTATAGAAGAGAACCGTAACAACGATTGCAGCAACAAAGGCTATAAAACCAAGAACAAGACCGATGCCCACAGTATTGGCCATGGTGCTATAGCCGTACCCATAAGAACCGTACATAGCTAAACATCCTCTCAATTAGAACGGGAAAGAAAATAGACAACTCATTATCCCACGAATAACAAGAGAAATTCCCGAAAAGAAGTCGAAAGACGGGGCAAAACAAAAAAAGCCAGAAGCACACAAACTTCTGACCAGGCAATTCAATGGTGGGCGCTACTGGGTTCGAACCAGCGACCCCCACCGTGTGAAGGTGATGCTCTCCCGCTGAGCTAAGCGCCCAAAACAAAAAACGTGCATTATTACAATGCACGGAAATAAATGGTGGGCGATACAAGATTCGAACTTGTGACCTTCTGCTTGTAAGGCAGCTGCGCTCCCGCTGCGCCAATCGCCCATAAAAACAAGGTGTATTGTCTCACACCTTTTTCGGTAGTGCAATGAGCACTTAAAAGATTCAAAAAATCTTTTTCGATAGCGCCCTGCATGAGCAGAACGACCTATCCTCCCACGGACTACACCGCAGTA